>OLQA01000211.1_pt1 | contig 54885 bp, 66 predicted proteins | sample 1673151 | NCBI WGS metagenome assembly OLQA01 (sample SAMEA3136760, study PRJEB25190) | human gut metagenome | biome: human gut; feature: human-associated habitat; material: faeces | place: Austria | collected 2013
ATAAAGTGAATGGCATCCATAAAAGTGAAATTTCGTCCTTCCACCGCAAGCGGCAATCCTCCGGATCGTCGTCCAACGCATCGAAGTCGTCGAAAATCTCCTCGGCAGCCTCCTTCGGCGCGCTCTCGTTACCCGTAAAGAAGTATGCGATAGCGGCAAATGCTGCACCGACAATAGCAACTGCCATCGTAGGCATATTGAGATACGATGCACAAACAAATCCGATAAAGAAGAACGCCATGGTCTTGGGCGTGCGCGTGAGGTTGAACAGCATCGCGAAGCCCAAGGCAGCGAGCAGGTTGGTTCCCGTACCGATTGCATTGAGGATATTCTCGGGAATAGCGTTGGCAACGCCGGCCACGGCATCGGCGCCAATAAGCAAGCTCAAGAACACGGTGAGGAACATAAAGGCGCAGGAAAGACCAAAGATCAACCAAAACGTCTGGGTAACGCGGCGCGTAGTGTTGCGCTCGGGATGATCAAACAGCATCTTTGCGGCAACAAGGTCATAGCCCGTCGTTGCCAAGTGCTCCAAGAGTCGATAGACAATGCCAATGGGGATGGCAAGCGCCACTGCGGCTTTGGGCGAAAGCCCGCTCGAAATGGCAAAGCCTGCGCCCAGCACGCCCGCGATAGTGATATTGATGGGAATTGAAATGCCAATTCCCATCATGCCCATCGTCGCAAGCTCAAGCGTGCCACCGATGACGATGCCCTGCGGCAGGTCCCCAAGTACAAGGCCGACAAGCGTACACATAACGATAGGCCTCGTGGACTTATTGATACCGTCAACGTACTCGCACCAGCCAAAAACAGCGATTAGGCCCAAAAGGGCCATCTGGATGATGTTCATCTTCTCCCCTTATTTGATCATCGCGGCAAGATCGGTCTTACCATCGGCGGGAACTTGTTGTGCATAGACCAAGACGCCGTCAGCGGCAAGATCCTTGATCGCCTCTTCATCCGCCGCATCCAGGCATACGGCATTGGTGTAACGGCGAGAATCGCCATGTTCGCGAATGCCGCCCACGTTGATGGCATCGATGCCCTCGCAGCCCTTTGCGAGCGCCGCGGCATCGGCCACGTTCTTGACCAAAACAAGAACGGAGTACTTCTGGCCCTTTGCGGAATTCAAAAAAGCAATTGTTTTCTCAACTGTCGAAATAACCAAATTGACACCAGCAGGTTTCGAAAGCGCGAAGGCATTCTTCGCCGCCTGGTCCTTTGTCACTTCATCATTTGCAATGACAATGAGATTGACCGTCAGGTTCTTGCACCAGGCATATGCCACCTGGCCATGAAGCAACCTGTCATCGACGCGCAACAGCTCGACCATCCGGACTCCCTTCTATATGTAGCAGATAGCTCGAATTATACATACAAAGCTCGTTAGTAAACTCTTTGTATATACAATGTTGCCTACCGATTACCTAATCGGTAGGCAAGCAAGCCTTGAACGGCGTTAAGATGGTCGCGAGAAATTGCATTTAAGCAGCTAGAAAGGCTGTCTATGTCACAGGTAGCAAAATATAGACAAGCCGAGTCATTCATTAAAGATCGCATTATCAACGGCACGTATCCCGTTGGAACGCGCATCATGACCGAGGAGGAACTTGTCGACCACTTTGGCTTTTCGCGCATGACGATCAATAAGGCCCTCAACAACCTGAGCAACGACGGCTTTATCGAGCGAAAACCGGGCAAGGGGACGTACGTCTGCGCCACGCGCGTTTCAAAGCCCACCGACAGCGCCCGCAGCTTCACCGAAGACATGAAGGCGATTGGCCTCACAGCCGGCTCTAAGCTTATCTCGTATGAGGTTATCCGCGCACACGATAAGCCCGAGATCGCTCAGCGCCTCGCGCTCTCCGATGACGAGCTGCTGCACTACTTCATACGCCTTCGCACCGGCAACGGTAAGCCCATCGCCATCAGCTATAACTACGTATCCGCCAAAATCCTCCCCGCAATCGACGTCAAATGCCTGGAACAGTCGTTTTACGCCTTCCTCGATTCGCAAGGAATCGAGCGAGAGCATCAGGGAACATCCTATACGGCAAAGCTGCCAACCGCAGAGCAGCAAGAACTCCTTGAGGCAAACGACATCGCCCTGCTTTGCGCCTCGCACAGCACCTTTACCAGACGCGAGGGAAAACTCGTGCCGTTTGGATACACACTCACCTGCTATAACGGCAATCTCTATACCTATTATTCGAGCGTATAGAATTATTCTCCGAGCCGTCCGAGCTATTTAATTCCAGCAGGTAGATTGTCTGAGCCGTCCGAGCGATATACGAAAATCCGAGCGTTTTACTCAAATTAGGATATTCGTAGGATATTACAGACCCCCTATAGCTAACAAAAAATCCCCTCCCGGCGCGATGCAGAGAGGGGAAAGAGGGGGCTATTAAATGAGCATACCGCAGCCAGTGGAAACGCAATAGACGAATGCCGCGAGCCATCCCAGGATAGCCAGGATGTAAAGCAAGTCTAAGCGCGTCATTTGAAGAACGTCCCGTCATTTAGCTTGCGCTGCATGGTTTTAATAGTTGCAGACTTCCAATCGAAACGCGCGTCAAGCTTTGTCGCGCCTGAACCGTGCTTCATGCCCCAGGAGATACCCGCGTTAATCGAATCCGGCCCGAGGATACCGTCAGGCTCAACGCCCCACACCTTCTGTACGGCCTTGACGGCATAGGAACCGGGAGCATCTCCATCGGGATAGACGTATTCCCAGCCCGTCGTGCATCCGGCCATGCGCCATATGTGCTTCGGGTTTTGACGCGACACAATGCCATCCACGTAGGGACAACCAGACTGAATCTGGATAGAAAGCGTGGTGTTTGCGCCCCAAAGACCGTCCACTTCAATAAGTGGCTTCGCGGGCTTCTGTGCGGGGATAGACGCTCCACCACTCCAAGCCGGACGAATGATGTACTGAACGACGCTCCATGAACGCGTACGACGCATGACGCGGCCATTACCCGTGTTGTATTCGATAGTCTGAATGCCACGGTTGCTGCCAAGGTTAAGCTCAACGACTCCAACGTGATCGCTATACGAATCGTCGTTGATGTTGCCGTCCCAGCGGAACAATACAATATCGCCTGGTTGGGCGCTTCGGCGGTCAGATACTACGCGCCCCTGCCTTTTAGCCGCATTGCGAATATCTCCGCAACCAGCACACGGCATACCGGGCGCGTCCTGCTTGACCTGCGCGAAACTCCAAGATTGGCCCATCGCGCAGAACGGCACGCCGTTTTGGGCATATGCCTTGTTTCCCGTAAGCTCTGCCAGCCAGCGCCCATAGATAGTGCCTTGCAGCGGGTCCTTGTGCCGGTCGTACCCGATTTGCCCGCGCTCAACGTCCAACAGCTGCTTTGGTGTAGCCATCTACTCCACCTCGATTGGTTTGCAAATATCCGCAGGGCCTACGCCGTCCTGTCCGTCCTTGGTCTTCTCCTCGTCCATCGCTAGACCTCCTTAGTGGATGCAAGCGGGCTCTTGCCGTCCGCCACCTCGGGCAAGCCGCCCACGCTCGTAAGCAGGCTCACGACGGCGGCCACGCCGGAAACGCTTGCGATCTGAATCCAATCCAAATCCGTGAAGCCAACGGCTCCCGTGCCGATGAGGGACACTGCCGTCTGCGCCGCCGTCTTGATAGCGCGGATGCACGCGGCGATTGCCCAAGCCTTGTATTCGTTCATTTGTGACTTCCTTTCTCTAGTCGGTCCCGCCTGTGCGGAATCTCGCATCGCAGTTGTCTTCGACCCTCTCAACGCGCGTAGTTAGGGCCTGCACCTGCTGTTCTACGCGCGTCAACCGCTCTGAATGGTCATCGAGCTTGCGTGACATCTCACGAACTGCGTCTCGAGTGTCGCTGCACGTCTCCCAGATGCGGTCTAGGCGGTCTCCCATGCGGGCCTTGTCGGTCACGCTCTCTTTCATCGCGGTTAGACGCCCGATCAAAAATGTCGCGACAGCGATAGACGCGCTGATAACAGCCGTCACCTCGGCGGGTGTTACGGTGTGCTGCATCCTCTTCACCTCCCCCGCCTTCGTCTCTTATTTGCTATCCAAGTGGATTGTCTAGGGCGCGTCCCTCAATGGACGGGCATGAAAAAGGGGCCTGGTCTCCCAAGCCCCTGTGCATATCGATTGTCTACCGCGCGTCTACTGCGTGATTTGCTTCCATGCGGATTCGCCGCCGAACGTGCCCGGCTCGATGGTGTTGCCGTCCATGATGGATTCGTACACCACGCCGTATTTCTTGACGCGCTCTCCCACGGCGTAGCTCTTGCCCTGCTGCCATTCCTCCACGTCCGTATCGGTGGATGTGGAGGGCAAGACAGCCGCCCACCTCTGAGGTGATTCACCTGGCGCTACCGCGTCGCTGGACGTGTGCGCGGCCAGGCACTTGTACAGCTTGCCATGATATACAACGCGGTCTCCCTGCGCATAGCAATGGCCGTTGCTCTGCCATTCGGGAAATAGCGCGGGAACTTTCAGTGCGTCATCATCGCTCAAAGACGCGGCCTGCATCTGTGCGAGCGTCACCGAAGCGTCCGCCACGGTGCCCACGTCCGGCACGACAGTCCACGTCTGCATGACTTGCGTGCCGCTGTCGATGAATCCCATTTGGGCGTGGTATCCCGCCGGGGTATTCTCTGGCGCGGTGCTCTCGATAATCGGTACTCCGCCCGTGGTGGTCAACATGACGATTCCATTTGTCATAGTGCCTTTAAGCATGTAAGGCTCCTTTCGTGTTGGTTTATATGGGATTGTGGTGGCGCGGTACCCGAACGGCGATAGTACGCATTACGTAAATATACAGAACTGGTCTTCCGGTGCTTTATATGCGCAGCGTATAGGCAATTACTGCACCTGCATGATTAACGGTTCGGTGAGAACCCCGGCTTCATGGGGCGACGTAACGATAGGCACACTACCGGAGGAATATCGCCCAACTCACTGGTTTATCGCGCCATTCGTCGTGCAGAACCATGGCGCTGCGTGCGGAATCATGCTGGTCGATTCAAACGGAAACGTGTCACTTGGCGGAAAGGGCAACATTGGCGGGTATAACACGACGGATTACGTGTTCGCAAGCATGTCGTACCCAGCCGCAGATTAGCCGTATACCGCCGGTCAGTAGCTTTGGTGCGCCCCGCGCCAGCTAGCAGATTCCGTAGATCGAATTCACGGTTCCCGCGTACCCGATAGCTCCAGAAGCACTCAGCAGATGGTGCGATGCAGCGGTCAACGTTAACGCACCGGTCGTGAAGTTATACATGAATGTCGCCTTGAGCGCATATGACGATGAGCCGTCATCGACCTGGGTTGATGTTGTCAGGTATGATCCACCAAAAAGAGAAGGCCCAGCCCCAAACATGACGTATTTAAGTCCCTGCACTCCGTAACCAGCACCGAACACGGCGTATTTAGCCAACTCCGGTATTATCGCTGACTCACCTTTCGATAAAGACCCTTCCCACAGATTTTTATGCCTTACAGAATGCGTATTATCTGCGTTTGCGAGGATGCCGGTGACAACCGACACATGGGCGTAGGTATCGACGATAACCCTGTCTCCCACCTGGGCGCTAGAGCACGCGACAGTCATGCGCAGGCCGCGCAGGATGCACTCTGACGTAACCCCGTTCACGTCCGTGTAGTCGCCCATGCTCACATCGATCGTTCCATCGCCGTTCACACGGCTCACGGTGGCGAACGTCCGTGACATTCCGTTGCTCCCGGCCTTCGACGCGCCCGCCTTCGCGGCCTTCTCAAGCGCAAGCCTGCCAAGGTTCCTGACGCGCGTCTCTTCGTCTCTTGCTAAATCCATTCTTACCTCCTGACGAAATGCCTTAACTCTGCGCTCACGGGGCAACCTCCGGTAAGCGATAGCTTCTGGGTACGCACCTCGAAGATTCCGTTGATGCCGCCCGACTTGTAATTGAAGTTCACGCTGTCGTTGACAGTGATCGGCACATACGGGTGAGAGATGGTCGCACGCAGGATAGTCGCTTGGGCGGTCTTCAACTTGCTCGCGGCAGTCTTGTTCGCGTGCGCCTGGCGCTCGCTGTCTGTCTTGCCGTCCGGTAGGTCGTTGTACGTGTAGCTCTGGGTGATAACGCGCCCACGGCTGATGGTCGATAGCGGGGAATCGGGGTTCGTGTCGTATGCTTCGCCGATAACCACCTTGTCCTCGTTCTCATAGCGCGTGACGATATGGTTGGCAACGCTCGTGATGTCGTGCTCCTCGCTCACGCTCGACTCGAACAGCGCGTTTTCACCCTCGATGAAATCCCAGCTCGCGCCCTGCGACATGGGGTCTGTGTACTTGCGCAGCAGCACGTTGCCCATCACGTCGGTCTTCGCCGCGCGGAATCCGGCCAGGGAAAGCAAGTCGTTCACCATGCCCAGCTTGGTATCGTCGGAGTCCTCGGTGTTCTGCTCAACGCCCACGCCGTAGGTCCTCACGTTCGTTGTCACGTAGTCTGACGGGTCGGCGATAACGGTCAAGCCCTGCTGCCTGCAAACGTCCGCCGCCGCCTTGACGGCGTTGGTGCCCTTCTCGATAACTACGGGGGTCGCGAACTTATCGTCCAACAGCTCCTGCAAACGCCCGTACATCTTCACCGCAGAGGTCGAATAGCCCGTGCGCACCTCTCGCGTGGGCGCTACCGGGAGGAAAGTGCCCAGCACAACCGATTCGGTATGGCCGTCAGCCCATTCCGCTTCGAGGTAGACGCGCACGAAATCAGGACCAAGGTCGAACTTCCCGGTGCAGTTTGTCTCGGCGGTCTCCATGATTCGAACGTCGTTGTTGCGAGTGATCGTACCGCCTTTTAGGAACGGGATGATACCGACCTCGTTTCCCGTGGCGCGGTCTACGCGCATGAACCGATAGCTCGTGCGCGTCATTCTCTTCTCCCAGTAGCTGCCCATTACTCAGGGTCCTCCCATACAACCTCGGTTACGTTCGCCGATACCTCGAACAGACTGTAATTGCTAGACGCATAGCTCAGGTTCCACTTTGCGTAGACTCGCGCCCGCCTGCCGTACGCGCTCCTGTACCAGCAGACTGCGTTTGCCGGGTCGCGCACAAGCTCACGCAGCTTCAAGTAGTCTTCTTTGCGGTAAATCACATACGAATGGGTGCCCGTCACGTCCATATCGCCATCGGGATAGAACGTCGGCAACGGCGCGTTGTCACGTCCAAGGGCGAAATGGAACGTGGTCCCGGTCATCTCGATGCTCTCGGAATCGCTGGCATTGAGGCCCAGGTATACGCACTTCTCGGCTGCCGCGCCGAAGTTGAACGCTTCCATGCCGTCGATATCGATCAGCGCGCCCTGCTTGAACTCGACCATAGCGCCCGTGTCTGCATACGCGGTCACGCTGTACCAGTATTCGACGCCGATGGGCGGCAACACGTCGATGAACTGCTCACCGTCTTTCATCCCGGTACCCATAACAAGGGACGAACCGTCGCTCAGGATTCGAACCACGTCGAATGAAACCGCCCTCGGTTCCGTGTCCGCCGCAGTGATCGTGACGCTCGCCATGGCGCGGTCAAGGGTTCTCACGGTCACGGTGGGCACGTCCGGGTGCGCCCATTCCGTCGTGAACTGTTCGGAGGTCGTTGATTCAAGGCCCGAGCCGCCGCGTATCGTGATTTGCAGCGTGTAGCTCGATTTGTTCTGAAAGCCATCGGACCCCGTGAACTCGACTTCGGTTGTCGGTGCCGCAACGCTCTTGGTTGCCATCACTGAACCGGATGCATCCAGCAGCTTCACGGTCTGGGATACGATTCCGGTCTCGTCGCTTGTTGACCACCTCACCGACAGCGGGAGCCTGTCTATGACAGCACCGGATGCTGGACTGATAATGGTGAGCGTCGGTGCGGTCTTGACGGAGAACGTCTTGTACGCGCTCCACTCGCCCCAGCTTGCGTCCTGGCCCTTCGTGCGAACTCGCACTTGGTACGCTCCGTTCGCCGCGTCCTCGATAGTGTAGCTCGCCGTCGCTCCCGAGATGTCGTGAATCAGGGATGCGCCGTCCTTGACCACATCCACCTGGGCCGCGCTCTGTGCCGTCCAGTCTGGATGGTTCGGCACCCACGTGATGACGATGCCTGAGCCTGTAGCGTAGACGTTGTTGAGCTTGCCGATGGTTGGCGGGTTCGGCGGGCATATGGTCACGACATCAGAGGTCTCGCCCCACGCGCCGGGAATTCCCGTCATGGTCGCGCGAACGCGGTAACGAACAGTTCCGGCGGGCGATTTCGTATCGGTGAAAGACAGCCCGTCTTGCGTGTAGGTCACTGCCGTCCAGGTCTTGCCCATATTGGTAGAGCGCTCTACGTCCCAGCCGTCATGGTACTTAGGTTCCTTGGTCACGGTGACCTTGACGCCAGCCGTGGTCTTCTCCACGGTCAGCTCAGGTGCGAGGGGTGACGTGTAGACGGTCACGGAGTTGGACATATCGCCTGTGCCGCCAGGGCCAGTCGCGCGAACGTCGTATGAATACTTATGACCCGCCACAGTCGTTCCGTCCGTGAACGTCGTGACGGCACCGGAGCTGTAAAGGTTCTCGGTACCGCCATCATCTGTGTAGCGGTACACGTTGTTCCCGGTGACTGGCTTCGTTGTCGTGCTGCTCGGGTTCGTCCATTTGAGGACGTGCTTCGTGTCGCTCTCGCGCGTGACGGTCAAGCCGGACGGTGCGCCGGGCGCGGAATACGTGATAGCGGGCACCCACACGTTCGCGCTGCAAGAAGACGTACCGTTGTGGTAGCCGCCCACGAGCTGCATGGATGCGGAGCAGTAGACGTTGAATCCGCTGCCGTTCTTGTTCACGGTAACGTCTTTAGTGATGAAGAGTTGGTTCACCGTGCCGCCGGACGGAGAATAGGCCGTTTTGCGACTTCCGGCGGCAGACGGGGTGCTCGCGCTCTGCCCGTTTACCGTTGCCACGCCGATAGCGGCAGTGTCGTAGCCCCACGCGATGGAATGGAAGTAGCAGTTGCATCGCACGGTGGCCTGCGTCGCCGTCTGTGAAAGCACGTATGCTTCCATGTAGCACTGCCAGTGCTGCACCACGTTTCCGTATGCGGTAGCCATTTAGCATACCCCCATTTCACTCGTCAGATTGAATTCGTCGAACAGCGCTTCCATCAGGTTGATCGCGCGTTGGCTTCCGTTCGCCCGCACGCCGTCGATGGTCAGCGTGTAGTTGTTGATGGTCGTGTGGCCGCCGCTTTGCTTGCCTATCTCGCCAGCGATCATCTTCACGAAAGGCATCGCGTACCGCTTGTTCGTGAGCGGTACGATAGCTTCTGCGCCTGCTTCACCGACCATATCAAGCGGGTACCCGGTGCCGGGAACGTTCACGATGGAACCGCCGTTCGCATGGTAGCGAACCATGCCGCCATCCGCGTGGGTGCGGATACCGCCTGTTGCCTTTTCGCGCACGGAACTGAGGACATTCCTGGTCACGATTGTTGCGAACTTCGTTGCGAAATGCGTACCCGCCCATTTGTTCCGTGCGTTATCGATTGAACTTGTATCGACCTTGACGCTGCCCTTCTTGTCCTTGATTTTTTGGTCGTTGTAGCTCTTGACCTTGCTGCTAGCCTGGTCGAGACTGCCCTTATCGACAACGACTTTTCCGTCTTTGTCCGTAAGGATTGTTCCGTTCCACGTATAGACGTTTCCCTGCGCGTCAACAAGGTTCTGGTCATCGACAAGTACGTTTCCGTCCTTGTCTACGAAATCGGTCCCGTTCCACGTGTATACATTGCCCTGTGCATCGACCAATTTCGCATCATCGACCGTGACTTTGCCGTCCTTGTCCAAGAACGGTGTCCCGTTCCAGTTCTGGATAACACCTATCATCTGGTTGACGTTGCCGTTGCAGGATTCCATTAGCTTTGCAAAGTTCTCCGAGCCGACAGCGTGAAGCGTTTCTGTCGAGATTCCGGCTTCCGCGCACGCCGCAGCGAACGAGTCGGCGGATACGCCGGAATTCTCGAATGCCGCTGAAACCTCGTCTCCCCATCCATCGAAGACACTCTTAATCGCATCGACGGTCGTCGCCATCTCTGCCGACTTCTCAGAAAGCCATTCAGCGGATTCTCCCGCCTTGTCCATTGCCTTCTTGTTGTCATCGATGGTCTGGGTAAGCTCCTTTTCCTTGTCGGTAAGCTCCTGCATCTCTTTGGAACGTTTAGTAGTAGACCCCTTTTTTATAATCTCCTCTTCAAGTTCGCTCTTGCGCTTTTGGACATCAGTGAGCTGTTCTTCCGCAATGGCGAGATTGGCGGCAGCTTCCGCCTGCTGTTCGTAGTATTTCTCGGCAGCGGCTGCATAGCCCTGTTGCTGCGCGTTGTACTTCCATGTTTCGGCGTTGGCCTGGATGATTCCGATCCCCTCGGACAGCTTGCCGTTGACCGCGTCTGTGATCTCGACTGAGTTTCCGGTAATGGAGTTGTAGTCCTCGACAGCCTTCTTCAACCTCAACTGCTCGCCCGCAGAAAGTCCGCTCTTGTTTCCAAGCTCCTCGATAACGCCCACCGAGTAGTTCAGCTTCGCGCTGTTCGTATAGATTTCGTTCATCGACTTAGCAAAGTCCTCGTTGGTCGCCTTGAGGTCATCGAGCCTGTTGTCTACCTCAAGGTTGCTATATGCGTCACCTAGGTCGCGAACGTTAGCTGCCGCGTTTCCGGCAATATCCTTGGCACTCTGCATGGCACCGTTCACAAGCTCCTGGCGCTTCTGGTACTCCTGGTACTCCTTCACGGCTTCACCGACCACGAACGAGATTCCGGCGAATGCCGCCGTGATAGCAAGCTGCGGGCCTATCATCCCGAGCGTTGCTTTAGCGAAGTTCTTGACAGTGGACAGCGCGCCGCCGACGCTAGAACCTACATTCTTGAACGCGCCGCTAAGGCTAGACGTCGGATATGCAGCCTTCTTCGCATTCTCAGCGATAGACTTCATTCCGGCGGATGCAGCCTTTGAGCTGCCAGCAACGCCACGTGCCTGAGCTTCATTGTCAAGCAGCGCATGGGTGGTCTTGGAGATTGAACTGGCAGCCTTGTTGTACTCCTTCGAGGAACCGGACCACGCCTTTACCTGCTCGCCGTTCGCTTGCAGCGATTCACGCGCGGCAACGGCTTCCTTCACGAGCGCGGTCTTCTTCTGCTCGATAGCGTCAGCCGCCTTCTTGGATGCGCCTACCTGTTCGTCGCTTAATTTAGTGAACTTGCCCTCGAAGTCACCGAGCACCTTGGCAGAATCGGTCATCTTCTCCCAAGCAGCGATATAGTTCTCAGCCCCACCAGCAGCTTTTGCCGCTTCGTTTCTGACGGTTCCAAGGCTCGTGGACATGAGCTTCGAGCTTGCGTACAAGCGCATCTGGCTGCCGTCCGTGGTGGAGAGGGCGTCCTTGTAGACACCTACGGACTGGATGAACTTGCCGATAGCATCGACCGGGGCGGAGAAGCCCTTTACCAAGCGCCCGGTCACGGACAGTACCGGGCCAGCGGCAGCCACGACACCAGCGAACGCCAGCACCGTGCGCTGCCCCGATTCGTCCATGTTGGCGAAACCGTCTGCCAAGTTCGCCACGCCGTCGATAAGGGGCTGGCATGCGTTGAGTGCGTCGATAACGGCATCGACCAATTGGCGGCCCACGGTGATCGCGATTTCATCGACCTTGTTCTTGAGCACCTGCAAGCGGGATGCCAGGCTCTCGTTCCTCTGGTCGACCTCGTTTTGCAGGGCGCTGTTCTGGTCCCATGCGGTGTTTGCGCGCTCGACGGATTCACGCAGCAGGTCACCTGCGCCAGCCAGACGGCGCATGGTATCGGAGTTTCGAACGTTGTTGATACCGAGCTTTTCCAGCGTGACGTTCATGTCCTCGCCGGATTTGGAACTCTTTCCCAAGCCTTCGACAAGAAGCTCAATAGCCTCCATGGGCTTCGTCTTCCACTTGTTGGCGAACTCTTCGGCGCTCAGGCCGGACACGCGCGCGTACTCCTGAACCTTATCGGTTCCGTTCGCGACGTTCTTTGAGATATCCTGGATGATTCGCGTCATGGCGGAGCCGCCCGCTTCGGCCTTGATGCCGAGCGAGGACATAGCGCCGGACATGCCGAGAATTTCGGCCTGCGAGAAGTTGGCTGCGCTCGATACGCCAGCCAGGCGCAGGGCCATAGCGGAGATATCTTTTTCTGTTGTAGCCAGATGGTTGCCAAGGTCAACGATGGTCGAGCCGTAATTCTGGAACTTATCTTGGCCCATCTGCGTGATGTTCGCGAACTGGGCCATCTCCTTGCCAGCTGTCTCGAAATCCATGTTGGTAGCGATATCGAGACCTGAGACGGTCTTGGCGAACGATTCAAGTTCATCGTCGGCAACGCCCAACTGAGCGCCCAACGCTTCGATGTTCAGGATCGTCTCTGCGGTCACGGGCTGCTTGGTGGACAGGTCGAGCGCGGAATCACCGAGCTTCTGCAACTGCTGTTCAGTCAAGTCTGAGGTCTTACGGACGTTGGCAAGCGCTGTATCGAAATTGATAGCCGCCTGTGCCGCATACGTTCCCATAGCCACCATGGGCACCGTGACGCTCTTTGTGAGCATATCGCCCATCTTGGCCATCTTGTCACCGGCGTTGTACATCTTGCCAGCGACCTCGGCCATCTTGCCGCCAGCCTTGACCCAACCGCTGCTAACGGATTCAGAGCTTGCAGCCGCCAGGACGGACATCCGCCGCATGGCCTTCTCGGCACTCTCGATGCCCTTGCCGTTATATTTCGCGTTGACCGCGATTGTGATTGATGCCTTGCCCATCGCTATTCAACTCCAACGCGGTCAGCGACCTGTTTAACCTCGTCGTTGACGCTCTCGATGATGTGCTCCTCGTCCTCAAGAATCGCCTTGAGGAGCGCACGCGGTGGTGCGCTGCCGTGCGGAACGCCCGCACGACGCCCGGCTCGCTCGCCCGTGAGAATGAGCGCGCCGATGTTCGCGAACTCGATGACGCCGCCGCCCGGGTCACCGGAGCGGAACACGACGCCGTTCGCACGCTGTCTGAGTGAAAGCGAGTGGGCGTATGATCCTGTCGGGTTGCCTCCCAGGCCGCTTGCGTAACCTTTGGCCTTCTGCAACGTCGGTTGGCAGATTTCCTTGATTCGCTTCTTCAACGCCTTGGCCATGGACTTATCGACGAGATTCAGGGCTTCGATGGTCTCGTCCAGGTTCTGAACCTCAATCGTGTACATGCTTCACCTCGTCCATGGCCGTATGTCGTGGTCTATTCGTTGCTTGATAAACGCGCCTTGGCCGCTTCCCTCTCGGCCCTCAGCCTGTCGCGGGCCTCGTTAATGCCCTCACCGACCTTGCGCCAGTCCCCGTCTCCGCCAGCCCTGTTCGCCGCTTCCTCCTTGAGGGTGAGAACGGTGTCGTAAAGCATCTGGTCGAATATGGCCGGGTAGTCGAAAGCAAGGTCTATCGCGTCCTTGACGGAGCCGCCCGCGTACCTTGCGAGCGCTAGGAGAGTGCGCCCGCATCCTCCGTAGGGTTTGCGCTGCCCTCGGGGTCCTCGCCGCCCTCGTCGGTCTGGGCGTCCTCGTTTACCTCGTAGTAGGTCTCAACCTGGTCCATCAGGTCGAGAACGCGGTCATGCGTCATATCGCGCTTGCTCTTCGGCAACTCGACGACAGGGGTGCCGTTCGCTTCTGCGGAGAGGAAGCCCCACAGGGCCATGAACATGTTGATCTCCGGGTTGTTCCTGGGTTCAGCGCCGCCGAATAGGTAAATCTTCGCTCGGTTCAAAGCGCCCTGACGCGCCATGCAGGTGGTCTCCTCGCCGGTCTCGCAGTTGACGAAACGGAACATGTCGTTAGCCATGTGGTTAGCTCCCTTCGTAGCTTGTTTACGCCTGCGATTGTCGGATGCGCGTCCCCCATAAAAAGAAAGGAGGGCGCGTGGCCCTCCCCTCTTCCGAGTCGATATGTGCGAGCCGCTTTAATCGAGCGGTTTTAATCGAGCTGCTTTAAGCCGTGTAGCTCGCGACGTTGTTGCGGATGATGACCGTCACGGGAGACTCGCTCGCGCTGGTCACGATCGCTGCGTCGGTGGTGAACTGGATGGTAGCTTCGCTGCCGGAGGGGTCTACCTCCGGGAACTCCGCGGTGAACGGGATATGGTCAGCCTTGATCTCAAGCGTGTAGTCCGGGTTGTCCGTGTGGTAGAACTTCGCGTACACGCTGCCGAGAACGACCTTGCCCGTGATATCCGTAGATGTCTCGGAGCCAGTGAGAAGCTTCTGGTACTCCTTGAGGTCATCGGGGATGGTGGTCACGGAGATGCCTGCGGAAAGCCTGCCCTCGGCGATTTCGCGCGGGGTCACGCGACCGAGGGAGGTGAGCGCGGAGACGTTGTTTCCGAACGTGAAGGAGCACTCGGATACAAGCGCTTCTGCTGGCGTGGAACCAGCAGCATCGAGCTTGAACGTGCAGTCCGTGGTGGTGTACTTGCCGTCGAAGCAGGAAGCGGGCTTGTCGCCTGGAATCTCTGTGATACCGACTTTGCCGTCCAGACCCTGGAATGATGCCGTCATGGCAAGGTGCTCGTTGCCGGAAGCGCTGATCTCAAGGGAATCGCACTTGCAGCCGTCCGCGCGGGCGAAGCCGTTCACGCCCACCTGGGACCAGATGGTGAAGTACGGGAGGACATCGCCCATGGTGAACGTGTGCTCGTACAGGGGTTTGCCATCGGTACCTACGCTCTTGGAGACGCAAGCGCCCAGGGCCGCGTACAGGTACTCGCCGAAAGCATCCGGGTAGCACAGGGATTGGATGTTGGGCGTGATGGAGATGGAGTCAACGCGTGCGTCGGACGGGGCGCGGGTGCCGCAGGCAACGTCGGTGTTGGCGATGGAGCGGGATGCGCCGAACGGGGAGCCGCCGGTCAAGCCGTGGACATAAGTCGGCTCGGTCGCCGGGGTATCGCGGTCCGTTTGCTTCGCGATACCTACCAGGCCGATAGAGGGATTGATAGCCATATGTAACTCCTAGTTACTCGATTGGGTCTATATCTACAGAAACGCGAATGCCGCAGTTGATCGCCGCGATGAACTGCTTGTCGCGCGTCGCGGTGCCGACGGATACGTAGAAGGGTTTGGCGTGGGAGACGTGGCCGCCCAGAGTCTTGTCCGCCGCGACCAGTCCGCAAAGCTTCTCGAAACCGTTCAGGAGGACTTTCGATGCGTCCCACACATCGGCGCGAACGCACCATGCTTCAAGCGGTATCTCGAAATCGAGCCGATACGCGCTCCTCGCACGCCCCATAGCGCTCACGGTCGAGGTCGATAGGTCAGATACCTCCATCGACTGAGCCGCTTCGCGCACGATTGCTTCATTCGGCTTCTGGACGTTGGAGCCGCCGATAGATGTGAAGAACTTCACCGGGGCGCTACCGAACGCCTTCTGCCAGATAGGCAGAACGTACTCGATGGTTGAGGAGATGACGTCTTCCACAGCGACCTCCTAGCCGACCACGTAGTCTGCAAGGCCGTAGCGCTTGATAAGGGCGTTTACCTCGGGGAGCGAGGTTGCGGCCCCGTTCACGCCGCCGATGATGAAGTTCAGGACTCCCGTGTCGGTGGACTCGGACGTTGCGTTGTCGGGGCGGTTAGACGGGGCTAGATACCACGCGGCCAGAGCGATGACGGCGGTATTCACCTCGATTGGCGTGGGTGCCATGCCTAGCTCGGTCACGACCTCGGCGAACGTGGATGCCGGGAGGTTCGACACGTCGAACATGCAGTCCGAAGCGCGTCCAACGTACACGGCCTTCCCGTCCTGCCCGGTTGCGCGGATGACGGAGCGGACGTCAGAAGCGGTCCCGTCCCCCGTGATTCCCATCGTGCGCGGGGTGCATCGCGGGCGATCTACGGTCACGCGCCTGATGACGGGCTGGAAGAACCTGCGGGCTTCGTGCTCGATGACCTCTTCCGCCTTGGCGATAGCCGCCAAAACGTCCTCGTCGCTTGTTTCCCCAAGCTGGTACTCGTCCGCGCGGTACGAACGGACCTCGTCTGGCGTGCAGTAGCGGGATGCGACAACATCCACTTCCGCCTGCACGGCAGCGCCGGATACCTGCCACTCGACTGTGAGCAGCTCTGGGGCGCGGGTCACGGTGAGGACGAACTTGCCGTCCTTCTGCTTCGACTCATAGGTATCACCGGTGGTTGCAGCCGTGACCTTGCAGGTGGCGGGAGCGCCCTTCAGGGCAACTCCCGCAGCAAGTTCATCGAGCGCGAACCTGATCCGGGTGGATGGTTTCAGCGCTTCCATGGTTATCGGGTGATTCCGGTATCGGCCAGGTAGGAGAACGCCTTGGGGTAGGTGTTCTTCAAGCCGTGACGGCCCTCGGCGCGGATGGTGGCCTCGTTGAACGCGAACTGGTTGCCGACCAGGCCGACCTGGATGGAATCGGTCTCCTTGGTGAAGACGGTTGCGGCCTGGTTCCAATAGGCCATCATGCCGTAGGTGGTCTTGGCGGAGCTATTCTCGCCCGTGGTCTCGGTGAGGTTCATGTCCTCGACGACCTGGAGACCCCACAGCTTGCCGCCCACGATAGCGTTGATGTAACGACCGTTCTTGTCCTTCGCAAGCTCAATGGACTCAGCCACGATCGGGTGCATGGCGACGTGGGTCGCACGGAATCCGGTAGCCAGGAAGATATCTGTGGTCATGCGACGGACGGAATCTGCGAGGTCGTCTCCGGTCTTCTTGGCGTACTTCTGAACGTTCTCGTTCTTGAGGATGCCCTTGATGGTGTTGGAGGCGCCGGTGCCGTTAAGAATCTCGGATGCGAGCTTCATGCGCAGGCCGAACAGAAGCTCGGTGTTGATAAGCGCGCGGAGCTGACCGAAATCCTTGATCTGCTGCTCAAGGACGGGCATGAGGTGTGCGATGGTCTCGATGTACGCAGACGCCTGCTTCCAACCCATGGTTGAAGACGGCTTCTCGTTACCAGGGGTCCACACGGCGGCTTTGTTCGCGTACTTGGACTCGTCCTTCTCGAAGTAGGTGAGAACGTCGGCGTTGGTGGTTGCGGTGGGGAGGGTATCGAGGATACCGAAGTTGGGCAGCGCGTCGGAAGTCTGGCGCGGGAGGTTCCAATCGGTCTGCTCCACACCGGGAAGGCCGAAGTTGGTATACGGCTTGTCGGATGCGTTGAGAACGTTTGCGGTAAGGGTCTGGCCGAAGGAGAGGCCATTGAAGGAATCGCGGGGACCCATAAGCTGGTCGATGATATCGACGGGCTTCTTGGCCTTAGCGCCATCGGGGTCTGCCAGGGGCACGCCACCGGCATTGCGAATCTTCTCCTCCTCGGCGAGAACGTCGCTGAGCATGTCGTTCAGGGACTTCTGCTCGCCCTTGTACTGGTTGATGCTGTCGCGGAATGCGTCTTTAGCGTCACCCTCGGCAGCGTTGAACTTGGCCTGGGCGTCGGCGATCTTGTTGTCGAGGTCGAGGAGTTCGTTGTGAATCTGGATAGAGGATTTCATGTAGGCTCCTTAGTATTTCAGGAACTGACCGTTCACGCACACGGTTCGTGCAGCGGCCCCCGCTGCGACCTCCACGGACCCCGGGACGGCCTTTCCATCGTCTGCACCGTCGATAGTCGCGCCATCGTCCCCCACAGGCTTCTCGTCGGCCTTTTCGTCGCTTGCTAACAGGCCCTCCGGCGCGTTGCGGAATCGCTTCATGTCCTCGGTCTTGACGCACGCGGCGATGGGTTCGGAATCGCTCATGCGGTCCACAAGGCCGAACTCGACGGCTTCCTGGGCGGTGAACCAGGTTTCTGCGTCCATAAGCTCCTCGATTTCATCGACCGTGCGCCCGGTCTTGCGCGCGTACTGGGCGGAGATGGTCGAGCGCGCCTTGTCCAGCATGTCAGCCTTCTTGCGCATGTCCTCCGCGTCGCCCACCGCGAAATCCCACGGGTTGTGAATCATCATGAGAGCGGATGGGTTGATGACAACATCGTCTGCGGTGAGGGCGAAGTAGGATGCAGCAGAAGCGGCAAGGCCCTCGATTGAAGCGGTCGTGTGGCCCTTGTAGCCGCGCAGGGCCTCGGCCATGGTGTTCGCGTCGAACACGCTTCCGCCGGAGGAGTTGATATGGATGGTCACGTCCTCGCCGTCAGCGTCCCGCAAGGCGCGGACGAACGAGACAGCCGTCACGCCGCCCTCGTCAAACTCATCACCGATACCGCCGTAAACGTCAATGTCCAGCATTTTCGATAATCCTTTCAACGTCAGATTCGATGTCGTATTCGATTCGCTCCATCAGGCACGCGGTGGCGTACGGCTTCAAGACCTTGGTCGCGAAGTCACGGGTCTTCTCGCAATCGCCGCTCTCGGCCACCCGCTGCCTGATTCGTGCCTCCATGTCCGCATGGATCGCATCGAGACCGGAGCCGCCGTTTCCGTCGCCCGCGTAATCGTCGGTGCCCTCGCCCGAACCGCCGCGCAATAGCCCGGCACGGGTGCTCGCCGGGATTACCTCGCCGGTCTCCGGGTCCACGGCGTCGTATGCGGTGGAGCGCATGAAGTACTGGCCGCCCTCGTAAGGGGCGATATCCTCCTTGGCGCGGGTCTCGTTCGGGCAGTAGATTCCCGAGTAGATTCCGATTCGGTAGCCGTCCATGCGATCTTTGTAGGAGCCACGCAGAAGACCGTTCATGTCGAACTGCACGTAGCAGTCGTAAAGGCCGATGTTCCACAGGATTCTGGAGAACGCGCGCTCGATCTCCACGCACTCTGGGACGAGCGTCTTGTTCGCGAAGTTCAAAGAACCCTGCTCGACGTTCGAGTAGGTTGCGTGTGAGAGGTCGTAGACCTCCTGGGGCGGGACGGAGAGGGTTCGGCAGAGCTGTTGCAGAATCCACTTCTCCTGCTCGACCAGGGACATATCGACCATTGACTGGCCCGTCGTGTGGTAGGTCAGGCCGTTGTCGAAGATACGCACCTTGCCAGCATTGATAATGCCGCCGCCGTCTTGCAACTGCTTTCGAAGCTTTGCGTCATCCTGCGGTGTCAACTTGGCCGGGGTCTCGAGCCAGCCAGGGAAGTTGCCTTGACCGCCAAGAAGGTGACTGTAGAAGTCCTCAAGGTCGATTGACATGTTCAGCTCGCTCGCCGCAAGCTCGGCCAGGGACACGCCGTGCAGTCCGTCAGGGTCCGTGACTGGAGACTTCACCCACACGATCTCGTAGGCGAGGTAGCGCCCAGGTTTTGTGAACTTGTCTCCGCCGTAGTTGAATATCGGCTTCCCGCCAGCGCCAATTTCGATTGTCGGGATTCCAGACATGGGCCATAGCGCCGTGATCTTCGCGTCGGTCCATTCGACGCGCACGAACGCTTCCCCCATCGCGTCCTTCGTCATATCGAGCCATCGCAAGCCCTCGGTGGCGCTAACGAACGGGTTCCACTCGGTGCGCAGCAGCCGCGCGAGGTCCTTGGCCGCGTGCCGGTTCGATACCTTGCGGATGCCCTTGTCGCGCTCGAACACGTTCACCGGGAGTGATGCCAGCGGCCTGGCCTTCGCCAACGCGCACGCGCGGTACGCATTGGAGTAGTACGCCGTCGCATGGCACTCCTTGAAATTGATTTCTTCTTTTCCGTCTACGCTGAAAAACGAGTACCCGCTTGCCGTGATAGCCGGGTCTATGGAAATGTGCCGCGCTACGGCCCCGCCGATAGCATCGGCCAGCTTGGAGGTGAAAAAGCCCATGGCGCTCCTTTCTATCAGAAGCGATGATGCTTCGCGGGTCCCCCATCAGCGGTTCTTCGCAGATGTTGCGGGGCACCATGGGCTGTTTGCTATACGTACAGGTCGATGGACCAGGCGTTAGGTGATTCGCTCTCGTTGTTGTCGAACGCCCACATCGCCATAGCAGCAGCTACGGCAGCGTCGATGCGCTTCGTCCCCTGTCCGTGCCTGCCCTTGTACGACGCGAGACGCCTGCCGTATGCCTTCGATTCGGCGGCAACGGCATTCTTGCAGTGCTCGGGTAGCACCTCGACGTTGGCGAAAGACGCGCTCTTGGTGGATACCGCACGCGCCAGCAGCTCGGATGCCGGGCACATTATGGATGGGGCCTGCGCCACATCGGCCAGAACGAGACCATGGGTTCGCTCTAGCCAGTTCGTCAGGAACTGCATTCGCGCTGGGTCCGCGCAGATGAAAGGCCCGCCGTAGTCAGCCGCCAGCTTCAACAGAACGTCCGCGACCTCGGTCAAGTCATACGTGGATTGGCCGAATGCTGGCTTCTCCCAGCAGTATTCCTCGAACGCCCACCTTTCGCCCTGGCGCTGCGCGCACACTACGGCCAGGGTATCGCCGCGAACAGCGCCGTCTATTCCAACCGTGTACCATGCGTCGTGGTCGATGCTCAGTGGTTCGAGCTTCTTGCAGGCGTCCACGTCCTTGCCGCGCATGAACGGCTCCTCTACAGCGTCCATGGGTGTTCTGTTCAGGTAGTAGCGAACGAAACCGGGGCCGGGCGTGCCGTCCTCCAGCTTGTCGGATTCGTACTGCTCCTCAAGCTCCTCCATCGTGATGCGGCCCGCTGCGGTGATCTTGCGCCACGTCCTGCGGTCTGCGGGGTTATCCTGGTCGGTGATGCCAAGCCAGCACACGAACGCGTGCTTGTCGCGCTTCAGCTTCTGGTACAGCTTGAACAGGAAACCGTCTCGCGAGCTACCAGCCGTCGTGATGCCGATGGTAACGGCATTCCAGATTTTCGCCTGGCCGGACGTTCCCGCCTTCCAAACAGCATCGTCGCGCCATACGTGGATTTCATCGCCGATAAGCACATGGAAGTGCTTGCCCTGCAACGCCGCTTCCTTGTACGGGTATACGTGTATCTCCTGCCCGGTCTCGATGTTGCGGATAACGTCTTTGTAAACCTTCCACTGCGACTTTAAGGTTTCGTTCGCGTTGATGATAGTCGCGATATAGCTCTTGACCATCGCGGTGTTCTCCTTGGAGTCTGCCACGATGCCGTATTGGCCGTTCGGCAAAGGCTCCATCGTCGCAATGGTCAAGACCAGGCACGCGGCAAGCTGCGACTTGCCGAACGCGCGGTGAACGCCGATAAGAACGCGCCTGTACCTGCGTCTGAAACGCCCGGTGGCCTTATCGACCTCGCCCGTCCCGAACAGCGGTCTCCAGATGTTCTGCATCAGCCAATCGGATACGCTGTAAGGCTGCCCGCACAGCTCTGATTCGCCCGCATACGTAAGGAACGTCTCGGCGAACACGCGGGTTCGCTCGACTTGGAACTCCCCCGCGCGGCTCAGCCTTCCGCATTTTGTCCTGTAGCTCACTTGCGACCACTGATAGCGCGGTCTATCTGCTCCGCGATCGACAGCTGCGCCGCCGTGCCCATGGCCTTAGTGAGACCCAGGCGGGCGCGGGCGAAACGCGAGATGCCAAGCTCCTGCGCCAACTTGAGCACGGATTTCTCTGCATCCCACATGACCCTCATGTACGGGTTCTGCTTCAACTTCACGCCGTACTCGTCCGACTCCTCTATAAGAGTCTGCATACCGACATCACTCTTATATATATGTGCGCGGCAGTCCTCAAGTATCGCGATGTTGAACACGAGCTGTTGCACCACGGGCGCATCGCAGGCGTCGAACGCTGCCCCGCTTCCCACGGTCGTTTCCCAAATCTCGTGCATATGGGGGTCCGCCGCGATCTCAGCAGGCTCGACCAACTGCATATCGTCCACGTCGATTGTTGTCGCTGCCGCCAAATCGGCGGTACTCGTCTTCCGGCGCACGGCCAGAGCATCAGGTTTGCGCCCTCTCATAGACCCAACTCCCTCAGCACGCCAAGAACGCCCTCGGATATAGCTCCGCACACCCGTCGGTACTCAACGGGTCCGCGCTTGGAAGCAGCGTCGAAAAACGCCGCGTCTCCCTTTAAGTTGACCACGCTATTCGTGATATTCGCTTTGGTTATGGGTCTTCCCGGTGGAGGAACGTGTACCGTAGCGCCCACCATAGTATATGGAGCAGGTGAACCGCCCTTATTTTTCCAGTAATTGCCGGAACACCTGCATGTATCGCAACAATATTTACTTCTTCGCGTCTTTGCCAGGTATTTTCTCCCGCAAAACGCGCACGTTTTCTCGACCATATGCACCACCTTTTTAGATGGTAAACATGGTCATACGCGGGTACCCCGTTCCGTTAGTTCCGTTGAAAACGCCAATTTCGTATCGGTAAAAAAATGAGGGGCCGTCGCTGGGTACATAGATCGGGGCTGGTTTCCGGCCCCCTCCCCTCTTCCTACCGGGTTAGTGGGTTGTGCAGACTGCATGCTAAAACGTTCGTCGCTTAGTAACGATTTGAAACATAAAAAAAAGACACCCTATAGGTGTCGTTTGTTCGGCGCTAAAGCGTCAAGATCTCGTCGTCTCTAGGCACGGACAGCTGCATAGGCAGCAGGATACCGTTCACGGACGTTTTCATACCGTTCACGGCTTTCTCGAAAATTATTCAACTATTTCTGGATTTGCCATTTGACATGCGGTTTTGCTGTTCATTGCATCTCGCGCATATAGGAACCTCGCGATGCCCCGCCGCCCTCCTCGTCGCTTGACGGATGGAGCGCCACCGCCGCATGATGCAATCGCCAGCCGGGTCAGCCACCCGGAGGGCAGCAGGTCGGACGGCCCGCAAGGTCATATCGAGCTTAGGGAGGTGAACGCATGCTCGAATGGCTTCTAGCACTGCTCAGCTCAATCTTAGGCAACGTGGCAGCGGCTCTAATCGTCCAGGTCGTTGCGCCCAAGGGAGACGCGGCACCGAAAGAAAAAGAAGCTCCTGAGCACAGACCGAAAGGAGGCAAGCACTACAGGAGCTAGGCAATTGTAAACCACTAGCAGGGGCTCCGGCACGAGTAGCCGCTCGTGCCGTCCCCGAGGAGGTGACCACGTGGAACACATCCTCTACGGATTCATCCTAGGGCTGATTGCAATCGCAATCGACCGCCATTTCAACCGCTAACACGAACACGAAAGCCGAGGTTTAACCATGACCGAGTATACCACCAACAGCCATCTCAACGCAAACTGCATCAGCATCGCCGAGGAGATTGAAGCCCACGCCAACAGCCGAGCCTACGAGGACGAGGACGGAAACGTCGTTATCCTCGATTCCGACGATGAGCCTGCCGACGAGATGGAGTATCGAGGACTGTACGCCCCCATCAACGACGCCCAAGTCATGGATCGTTATCCCCGACACACCGAGGGCAAGGCAGACGCATTCCCCGGCGCAATCGTGACCATCAAGGACGGCCTGCCGCTTGAGGTGCGCACCGCCAAGTACGGCACCGTGTGGACCACTGGGGATGGAATCGATTATCTCGAAGACCTCTTGGGACTCAAGGCCACCAAGCGTAAGAGTCCGCGCAAGGCCGCATAATAAGCGACGAGCACGACCACGACGTAACGAGCGCCGCACTTGCACCTAAGCGACGAGTGCGGCAGCCGATACGCCTTGGGAGACCAGGCGAATCACGACGCAAGAAAAGTATCCAAAAACCTCTTGCGCAATGTCACCAAAGGTGACAATATACAGGTAGACAGTGGCAAAGGGGCCACGGCAAGGCCAGAGAAAGGGGCCAGAAATGAAGACCACGAAGACCTACACAACGACCAGCCGCGAGTACATCTACACCGGTTTCGGAGACGAGGACGTGCGTCCCGGCATCGATTCTGAGGTCTGGTACGATGGTGAGGACAAAGCCGAGGCCCTGCGCATAGCATCCAAGTATGCAAACGACTGGGGAAAGGGCGACACCGGAGCACTCGAAATCTGCTCGAGGAATTGACGCTCGACGAGGACGAAGACGTAATCGAATACGAGACAATCGAAGTCATTGACCCGCTCGACCGCCAGCCCGAGCTGCGCAAGCTTGCAGACGAAGCCTACAATACCAACTGCAACCTTGTGAGCTATATCGTCGGCGAGAGCGAAGACGTTGACACCATCGAGATTGACGGTGGATTCTACAGTCTCTACCACGTCCAGGATTCGGCATTCGGAAACTTCGATTGCTATTACTACAACGATACCGAGCTTTATCTTCCGTGCAGTTTCGATAACTACCATCTTGAGAACGTGGACGATTTAAAGCACACCCTTGAGAACACAGACGGTCTCTTCTGGAGCAGCATCGACGCAGAGACCGAGCTTGACCAGCTCTATTACGACCTCTTCAAAGAGTCGATTTAGACAGCACAAGGCACGACAGTAAGCAACGAGAAAGGAAAAACCATGCTTCACTACGACCTTACCGAGATTAACCTTCCTATCGATGAAAGGCCCATGTACCCGACAGTCCGCGCGACCGATGATGAAGGCCACACCGTGAGCATCACCACCAACAAGTATGGCGAGGGCAAATTCAACATCGTTGAGACCTCGTTCGGCACAGAGTACAAGCAGACTCGTGGCACGCTGCAATACAAACTCCCGGAGACCGATGCAGGAATCAAGCGCCGCCTGAACGAAGAGTACGAGTTCATGAAGGAATTCATGGGCTGGTAGCAAGCGACGAACTGAGGGGATGCAATCGGGCACCCCCTCACCAACAACACCACGAGACACAACCACGAGACACTAGGAGCTAACAATGACCTACCGCTACAAGGAACCCAAGACCGAGAAGCCCAAGCCCAAGACCTCTTTCCCGTTTACCGGGCCTGATGGAAAGGTGCATATCGCCAAGCGCGCCCGGTTCGAGGAGAACGGCATCCCTTACGAGATCTTCCATGCGGAAGACGAGTACGAGGTCTGGTTGGTGACCGATCCCGCGACGCACCCGTTCGCCTATCTGCTCAAGATGGGAATCAACTGCGACGAGGAGAGAAGCCGCCCCATGAGCCACGAGGAGATGCAGCATCTTCGAGTCGTGATTCCGCGAGTCCAGGGCGGCACGGCACTCGAAACAACGCTCTACGGGGCCACGACCATGTGGATGTGGCAGCAGCAACAGAGGATAAAGAAGATAGACGAGGACCCTTTGGGGCTTGGACTCTAACAAGCGACGGACGACAGCACGAGCGCCCTCAAACACGGGGGCGCTTTTCTCACTCACACGACACGAGACGGGAGACATATATATGACAGAAAGGCCAAACGAAACCAGAAGCAAAGCGGATTTCAAGTGCTTGCGAGAGCGCGTAGGCCTGTCGCAGCAAGACGTTGCGAGCGCCCTGGGCGTGAACATCCGCAGCGTCAAGCGATGGGAGGACCCGTCGTTCCCGAACCACGCTCCCGAGGATGCATGGGCGGTGCTCGATGACGCGATGGATATGCAGCGCCAGCAGGTATCCTACGCATGCGCAGTCGTGGCCCAGCAGGTCGAGAGCTTCGGCATGGAACCCGTCACCGTGCCGATCACGTACTACAAGGACCAAGCGATGTACGACGAGTACAGGCGCGACCCAGGACCCTTCGGCCAGGCCAACGCGAACGCCCGAGCGGTAGCGACAGCCCTTGAGCAACGCGGTATCAAGGTCACGTTTAATTACCCCCTACACGGGGCAATTCGCACCGATGGAAGCAGGTACTAGACCCCGGTATTAAAACCGGGCACAACGGCATTAGAACCGACCACGAGACACGAGACACGACAACAAGCGACGAACACGACGAACACGACGCACGAGACCTCGAAACAGAAAAACCCTCCCGAGCGATATGCCCGAGAGGGTTTCTTCGTTTGGTGGTTCGGCCTATTGCAGCTTGAGCAGATCGACCGACACGGCCTTTAGGCTCTTCTCGATTTCCTCTGCGCGGGCCAGTGCGTCCTTGAGGTCTACCGCTTCGCCGTCATCCTCGCGCAATACCAGCTCGTAGACGGCGAGCAGGGCCGCGCTCAGCTTCTGGTAATACCTTTTGCATCTATGCCATTTCTTTTCGCCTACCTTGCATCCCTTGCGCCCGTTGTCCTTCTTCGTCTCGTGGTAATGCCAAAGCTCCCAATTCATCGAATCGAGCCTTTTGAGCTTGTATCCGTACCCCAAATTGATTTCAGTCATCGTTATCGCCTTTCTCATTGCTTTGTTTTTAGCGTTATTCAGCTTTCAGAAGCTTACTAGCGCCCGATAAGCCTTGTACGCTAGTCGGTCTAGGGGCAAGCACTTAAAAGGCCGTCACGGGCTTCTGAGAGGTCTTAGAATCGATTCTACAGGCGCTCACGCCCCGGCCCTCTTCATCCTGGCCCTCAGTTCCGCGTCGATACGGTTGTGAACGCTGGTCTCTAACGGCACGAGGTTGTCTGGCGAGTCGCTGCCGCCGCGAGACAGAGGCACGACGTGATGGATTCCGCCGTTTCCCCTCATGACCCACTTGCCGCCAACCACGTCGGCTATCCTCACGCCCGAGACGGCGCAGCAGCCGTTCGTCCTCGTGAGCGCCACCTGGCGGGCGCGCCGGTACTCCGCCGACCGGTAGTGCGTCCTCCACGGGTTCTTCTCCCGTCGCTTGCCCTCCTGGGCCTTGGTCCTCTTGGACCTCGACGGGACGGGCCTGGCCTTCTGCGTGGCTCTGGCCTTCTCGCACCTGGGGCAATGGCCGGGCGTCCTGTAGGGCTTGCCGCACCGGGAGCACACCTTCACGCCCATCACCTGCCGCCTTCCATGTCAAGCGCCGTAACATCGATGTAGATGCCCTCGTACCACGCGTAGCCCTTGCTCAAGGACTCCTGGCAGATGATCGAGTCATCCGAGATGACCCCGCACCTCGTCAGGCAGTCCTCAAGCGTCTTGAGCATGTTGCTCATGTCTGGTTTCGAGGTGTGCGGCTCGCCAACCGCGTGTCTTCCGTCCGCGAGAAAGCACCACTTCACGGTGAGACTGGCCGCGCGGCACGAGACGGGCTTCTCCGGCACGCCCGCCGCGCAAATCCTAGCCATGAGCGCGTCTTCCGCGTCCTTGAGCGCGTCGGATTTGCGGATTCCCATGCGCCCGCCCTTGGCCCTCCACGGCACCAGGTCGTTGTGCGTGACCGTCGGTATCTTCATCGGCAGGAACGCCGACCACTCGCCGCACATCAGAACGCACCCGTTACGACCGTGACGATTCCGCGCACGAGGCACAAGATTACCAGTGCTCCACCCACGGCGATGACGACAGCCATGACCACGAGGACGGCCACCATGCATGCGAAGACAACGTCCATCGGTTCGATTTCCTGAATCTTCTCGACGAGATTCCTGACGAACTTCATTTCGTTCTCCTTCCGGTATTCGGTTTTCAGATTTTCTTCTCAGGGTCCCCAGGGGTTCATGGTCCCCAGGGGTTCAGGGTCCCCAGGGGTTGCGAGGGGTAGCGAAACGCGGGGGCCGTGACAACATCGGGGGTTGTGCTTGTGGGCCGCAGGTACACGAGCCGCGAGTGCGGGCGCGGCTTTAGCCCGCACGCACGTGCCCACAATCACAGCCCTTGGGTTGTATGGTTGTAAAACCCCTTATTACGTAGTAATAAGGTCTTACAGCCACATCCTTACAACCCCTAGAGGCCATGCCCCAAGACTTTTACAACCCCTTACAACCCACGTCTTACAACCCATTGTAAGATTTTTACAGCCCACGTTTTACAACCCATTTGGCGTGGCTAATCGAGCACGTCTGAGAGGTCGATTTCACCGTCGAACTCAAATGCTACGTCTGTCGTGTCGTATAGCGCGTTCGAGCCGTCATCTTTGACCCTGAACGGGCTCCACTTCGCGGTGTTTCGCGTCCAGTTCATCAGCTTGCTCTTCGTCACTTGCTCGCCCTCGAACTCGCCGATTCGCTTAAGCACGTTCTCGCGCGTCGGCTCAACGCCGTCCGCCACGCACTCCGCTATGGCGTCGCGCATTAGGCATATCTTCACGTCCTGCTTGGTCCTGTCGTTCTTGGCCTTGGTCTCGCGGCCCCGCTTCGCCGACTCGCCGGGGCGTCTGAACCTCTTCGTCGGCTCGAACTCGCCCTCGCAGTGCAGGTCATCGAGCGCCCCGGTCTCGTCCGGCACGTGCACCGGGTACTCGAACCACAGGTTCTTCGGCTTGAAGCTGGCGAACTCGCGAAGCGTGCCCTCGATTCTCCACGCGGCCCACCCGCGCTTGGCGGTCTCCAGGCCGTCGTATATCTCCGACAGCTCCGCTTGCAAGGCGTACGGCGCTCCGTTCGCGGGTTCGTTCGCCCACGCCTGCAACTGGTCAGCCGAGTCCGCGCCCACGAACCTCTCGTCTGACCTCCACCCGGGCATGTGCCTGTCGAACGCCGCCCACATGGCCTGGCGTCGGCGCAGGTCGTAGTGCTCCCGCAGGCACTCGTCTGTCATCTCGAGGGCGGTCATGTCGAGCAGCGCGTCCGGGTCGCGGGCGAACACGCCCGAACCGCTTGCACGGTCCATCGAGCGCTTCTGGCCCTGGGTGCCCTTGGAGTGGTGGTGGCAATAGATCACCGCGCACCCCACCTGCTGGGCCACCTTGTCGAACTGGTTGCAGAACGCCGCCATCTGGTCCGCGCTGTTCTCGTCCCCGGTAATAACCTTATAGATGGGGTCGATGACGACGGCGATGGGTCGTGTCTTCAACGCACGCCTGATTAATGAGGGGGTCAATTTATCCATCGGGACCGAGCGCCCACGCAGGTTCCAGATATCGATGTTGCCCACATTCGACGGCGCGTAGCCGAGCGCCGCGTACACGTCGCGGAATCGGTGCAGGCAGCTCGCCGAGTCAAGCTCGAGATTCACGTAGAGCACGCGCCCCTGCGCACAGTTCCAGCCGAACCATGGGCGGCCCTCTGCCAGCGAGATGCAAAGCTCGATCAGGGCGAAGCTTTTGCCCGCCTTCGACGGTCCGGCAAGCAGCATCTTGTGGCCCTGCCTGAGAACGCCGTCGATCAACGGGGGCGCAAGCTCCGGCATGTTATTCCACTCGCTCGCCAGGTTCTCGGGGTCAGGCAGATCGTCGGTGGTCTCCTGCATCCAGTCCCACCATTCGGACCAAGACGCCTTCCCGCACGGCCCGCTTACGAGCTTCTGCTGCTTCCCAGCACGCATGACGCCCGGCATTCGGGACAGGCGCGAGGGGTTCTTGTTCTGGGTGTCGAGTGTGAGTCCGTTCTTTCGGCACACGTCGTACAGGCGCATGACCCTATCGCGGTACTCCCCGTAATCGCTGGCATCGACCCTCACGATCGCATGGAGAGACTTGTTTCCCGAATCGACCACGGCGGCGCACGGCAGTTGCAGCTCGCGGATAAGCGACAGCTGCATCTCCTTCGACATGGTGTCGGACTCGACGAGCGCGTAGCGGTATTCCGTCACGTTGGCGTTTCCCACGCCCTTGCCGTCGAGCGGGTTGATTCTAATCCACGCGCCCACCCCGGTGTTGTAAGCGCCGAGCGCCGTCTCCACCGAGCCGTACTTCCTCAGCTCGCGCATCAGCTCGCCTGCGGTGCGCGAGTAGCAGCCCTTCGATTTCGGTAGCCACTTCCCATCGCGGTCCCACGAGTCAACCACGTAGCCAACGATATCGTCTTCGTCGTACAGGTAGCCCAGGTACTCGATAAGCTCCTCCGGGCCGCTCTTGACCACCTCGGGCAGCTCAGTAGGCTCCACCCATGACGGGTCGAGAAGCGCGGGCACGAGCTCACCGTCCCATTCGAGCGCTACGCCACGGTCGATGGTCGAGCGCTTCGCGGGCGGGACCCATCCCCTATCGGTCGCCATCTTCGCGAGCGTCCCGGACGTGACGCGCGTCTCGCCGGACCCGAACCCGGCCCACTTGCTCGCGCACTCGCCGTCGTGGTACCGGCGCGCGTCCTGGGCGCTCCACTCGTCCCACGCTTCGAGAGGAAGGCCGCTCTCGTGCAGCGCCATCCCCACATCGAGCCAGCCCTGGTAATCAAGCGTGGACGGGTCTATCACCGTGAGCGCGTCCAAAAGGTCACTATGGTCTTCCATTCTCTCCACCAATCTATTCGTCGCTTGTTCGTGTGCTTGTTCGCGTGCCTGCTTCGCCCTCTGCCTCTGCCTCCGCCTTGAGTGCCGCCATCCTGCGGGCGCACGCTTCCGGCGAGTTGTCGTGCGCCGTCACTTTCCCGTCGTGGCGCGTGATGCAGCCCGCAGAGATGCAGTTCACCCACACTCCGCAAAGCTCGCACCACGCGTTTGAATCGACGGTAGGCCCGCGCCTGTCGCACTTCTCGGGATCGTCCGTGTACGCGTCCGGCCTTACCTCAAACATGGGTGCTCCAACTACCCCCTCTACATCGCCCCGGTCGATCCGTACCCGCCGTCTCCGCGAGAGCTGTCCGGCAAGCTGTCCTCGGCGTCGAAGACGGCATGGGCCAGCGGCAGGAACACGAGCTGGGCGATTCTCTCGCCAGGGTATATCGTGTACGACCTGGTCCCCAGGTTCAGCATCTTGCACTTGATTTCCCCACGGTACCCCGGGTCGATGATTCCCGGAGAGTTCGCCAGCGTGATACCGTGGTTGCACGACAGCCCTGAGCGCGGGGCCTGCAACGCGAACACGCCATCGGGCATGGCGATTCTCACGCCCGTACCAACCCACGCGGATTCGCCGGGCCATAGCGTCAGGTCACCCGGTATATCCGCTTTCAGGTCGCATCCGGCGTCCTCGAAACCGTGCACGTATGCCGGGATGTACGGCTCGATATAGGCGGTACCGTCTTGGATGATTGGCACACCAAGGAGCACCGGGTCTTGCAGCTTCTTCTCTTTCATCTATTCCTCACTTGTTCTAATCATCATGTCGTATGGGATTTTGGTCACGCGATGGATTGCCGCCATCGTCCCCAAGCGCGGGTCAACGCGCCCGCTCAGGATGTTCTTGACGGTCAACTTGTCCATTTGAATCATCTCAGCCATCTGACTTGCGTCTATGTCGCGACGGCGCATCCACGCGATCAGCGGGCTAGGGTTGAACGTCTTCATGCGTCCCTCCATTCGCCGTAGACCAGGCGGTGCGCGTAGTTGTTGGCCTTGCCCAAGTCGGTCGTAACCTCGTCTTTAAGCCCAGCCCTGTCGCAGTACCTGATTATCTGGCCCAAAAGATAGGCCTGCTTTGCGGGCAGGCCATCCACTACGGTTTCGATTTTCTCGATTGTCTCGACGCCGCCCTGGTACCACGCGGGAGAATCAACGCGCTCCTGCACCATGGCCGCTTCTTCGCTAGGTGAGGTCATGCGATCACTCCCCTCGCTTCGTAAATTCAGCCCCGCAAATAGGGCAATAGCTCATGTCTTGAACCCATGGGACATCGTTCCCGTCCATGGTGGTCACGAAATCGTCTTGTAACCACGTCCCGCAGCAGGTGCATTGGTAGTCTTGATGCACCTCGTCGTAGCGCAGCTCATAGGTCCCGCGCCATTTAATTCGCGCTGTCTTCATCGATAACCTCCGCTCCGCAGCATGGGCAGTAGGTGGGCTTGCCCTCTGACACGATCCAACCGCACTCGCTGCACCTGTAGGCCTCGGTCGGGTAAATCTCATCGCCGCTGTACTCAGGCATGTACTCCATGCTGCACGTCAGGCAGTCGATGAGGTCGGCAAGGTGCTCGTAAATATCTTGTCCACGTTGGCATCCTGTCTCATACCGCAACCGAATTAGCTCCTCGTCTGGATGGGCGAGCAGTGATTCCTTTGGTTCTCGTAGCTTTCGTGCCACCTCGCGCCGTTGGCTATCGTTAATCATCTGCAACCACCTCGCCGGGGAATAATTGACGTTTGCCTGGGTCTATTCCGTAGATATAGCCGTACTTGTCACTGAGTTGCGTCATCACATCGTTTAGTGCTAAGGCCGCATCATGGTTGTAGCTCTCGGCTTCGTTGCGCCAGTACGTTATTTCGCATTTGCCGCGTTTGTTGATCTTGGCTGGGAATGCCATGCACATGGTTCTCAGGTCATCGGGCGTAAACTCAACCCATGAGACAATGTATCCTGCACCATCGTTGTTTAGCAGTGTCCACTCGACCGTGCGCCCCATGATTGTCTTCGATACTTTTGGACCGTTCAGCATCAACATCTTAGGCATTTTCACCACGCTCCTTGTTCCATTTGATGATTGCGTATTTGCGAGTAGAGCTAACCGGCCCACGTGCAAGACATGACATGCACTCTGCGTAATATCGATTTGGGCCAGAAGGAAGCATCTTCTCCGTAGTGAGTAATACGCCTTTGCCTTCGCAGAACGGGCATGGTTTCATCTTGATTTTGTCGATCATTCGTCATCACCGCTCTTCCAATAGGAATCGAACAATCCGCAATGATCGAGAACCTTGAACTTCTTACCGCCGAACTTGATTGGCTTGAACGAATCGCAGTGCTCGTCCCAATTCATAATCGGGCAGAACGTGCGCAGGAAATCTCGGTTTGGCTTTGGCACATCCGCGAACTTCTTGCTTTTCAGCCCGTCGGCGGAGTGCGCCATGCACGCCAGATGGTCACCGATAAGACAATAATCTGGTTCATCGATAACAACGTATCCATAGGCGCAGTACAGGCAGTTGCGCGGCAGTGATTCGGAGAACAGGTCAAGACGCTCCATTAGTCCTCACCCCTCAATTTGCGGATGCGGTCGGCGATGTCGGCGTAGGCAAGGCAAGAGCAATCGCTGAAAACATCATCGGCGTTGTACAGTCTGCATCCTGAGCATTGCTCGCCTACCTCGATGTCCTCCCTGCGCATGTAAAGGCACTCCGCGTTGTCCCCGCCTTTAGCCGCGTTGTCCAGGTCGTCTAGCAGCTTCTCCCAGCTGTCGGTCGGGGTGAGGCTCAGGCTTTGCGGTGAAAAATGTGAATGCTATCTTTAAAAACAATATCCCACCTGTCCTTGTCGGGGTGGAACTTGAACCAATCGACTACCCTGCGTCTACCGTTCTTGTCGTACAGTGCTGTGGTATTCAGCGGAATCTCCCGCCCCTCTGCGTCTTTCGGCAATTCGATGTTCATTCGCTCACGACCTTCCATCCATCTGCTTCAAGCCGCTTCACGAGGTTGTCTATGGCGTTCTCGCCTGCCGCGACGTTCTCTATCTTCTTGAACGGCCCGATGCGAACCCATGCGCTCGCACCGAAGCCGTTTATGTTCGGAACGTAATGCACCTTGCGCACACGTCCTTTCGGGTCGATTAGCCTCATTTCGCGCCCCTCGGCATCGCGGGGTAGCGTGATATCTTCCATTTAATCCTCCTTAGCCATTTGCCCGATCTTGTAGCAAACCTTGAACCACTCGTCGTAAACTTTGCTCAACTCAAGCTTGATTTTGCATGCAAGGTCTTTAATCTCCCATTGCGCTGACCGCTCCGTGCGCGTCTTGTAAAGTTTTTCAAGCTCGCAGATATTCATCGTCATGTTGACATTCGTCTTATACGCTTCCGGCAGTACATAGTGCGCATCACCGGGCATTACGCCTGATTCGAGCAGGCTTTGATAGAGGTCGATGCACGCATTCATGTGTGTTAAATACTTTTCAAGCGCCTCTCCGTTACATGCAATCTCAGGCGGCACAACGTATCCGCATCCATCGGTCTTGTTTTTCTTGTAGCGCTGCGACTCCTGCACGAAATAAGCAGTGCTGTTCCGCATAAGCAGCTGCGAGCACGCCAAGCTAATTCCATTGATTCGAAGAGTCGCGGTCACATGTTCAAGCGCATACGCATTGCTGTCATTCCAGCAGCACAACGCTCGTTCCTTGCTATCGTCGTTATAGCCGATATTGATTCCAACTACGGAACCGATGAAGCTCAACGGCTTTTCGTGCGATACGTTGAGTACGGTAACCTTTGGCATTTATTGCTCCTTCTGCTCTTTTGCCTTTTGATCGCGGTAGCGCATGAGCTTTCGCCGCTTGCGCATGTACCGGATGTACTCGGCGTTTTCCTTTTGGTACTTCGCGTTTTTCGCAAGGACTTCTTCACGGTGGCGCTCATAGTGCCTTTTCCGTGCATCGCGCATCTTCTTGCGATACTCAGGGTCTTCCGCGTACCGCTTGCGCCTTCTGGCGTTGATTCGGTAGCGGTTCGCCCTCTCCCATTCACGCTTCTTCTCGCGGTTGCGCCTGTTTTGCTCTGGCGATGGGGTTATCTTCTCTTCCGGCAGCTTGAAGAGCCATCGGCACATCTTCTCTTCCCCGCCGCACTCAGGGCAGCGCCATAGCTGCGCGTATCCCTGGCCCGTGCCAGCAACGTGCTCTGGCTTCACGCGATGCAGGCACTTTGGGCAAACGTCTCGCATGGCTAATCAGCTCCCCGTGCAATCGGTGTGTACGTGGCCGGGTCGATGTTCCTGGGGGTGCGCCATCCGTTCGCAGCGATACGCGAGATCATCGCGCTCGCCGCGTCGAACTCCCATGTTCCGACATGTTGGAATCCCCGGTTCTCAAGCAGCCTGATCTGCTTTGGCGTGCTCAGGCCGTTCTCTCGTCGCTTGCTTAGGCGGTCGAGCAGCTTGGATGCCTTTCCGGCATTCGAGATAGTGGATGCGTCGATGCCGTACTTTTCGAGCGTGGCTATCTGTTTGTCGGTCGCGGGGGCCATCTCCCACGGGAATTCCGGGATGTACCCGCTCAGGTCTTCCGACGCGATAGACATCTCGTATTGCAGCGGGTCAACAAGCTTCGCCTTCTTGCGCCGCTGCTCCGCGAGTTGGTTAGCAAGCGCTTCCTCGCGCTCCGCCACGACCTCCTCAGAAGCCTTGTGCTCGACTTCCTCAAGGTCCACGGGGCACGCCGCGTCCTCGACCATCTTGGTCATCTTCTGGGCCACGTCGCGCGAGGACGTGACCAGGGATGCCGGTCGCACAAGCTCAAGCCTATCGGTCATCCATAGGAAGTCGAGTAGCAAAAGGTCGGTCTTCCCGGTGTCGGGCGAGAGACGGGTTCCGCGTCCCACTATCTGCGCATAGAGCGCTCGGCTCTTGGTCGGTCGTAGGTTCACGATGCAATCGACGCTCGGGCAGTCCCATCCTTCCGTAAGCAGCAGGGAGTTGCACAGGACGTCGTACTTCCCCGCGTCGAAGTCTTTCAGGATTTGGGCGCGGTCCTCGCTCTGCCCGTTGACCTCAGCCGCGCGGAAACCGCACTCGTTGAGCAGGCGGCAGAACTTCTGGCTTGTCTTGATAAGAGGTAGGAAAACGACGGTCTTCCGCTCCTCTAGCCCAGCATTCTTCATCTCCTGCGCGATTTGCGGGAGATACGGGTCTAGCGCCGTTCCCAGCTCGTCCGCCGCCCAGTCACCTGAGCGCACGGCCACGTTGGAGATGTCGAGCTTGAGCGGTACCGTCTGGGCCTTGATGGGGCACAGGTAGCCGTCCTTGATGGCTTCCGGCATGTTGTACTCGAATGCCAGGGAATCGAACACCTGGCCCAAGTTCTGCCGGTCCCCTCGGTCGGCGGTGGCCGTCACGCCCAGGACCTTCGCGCCCTTAAAGTAATCGAGCACCGTCTGATATGATGAAGAGACGGCGTGGTGGCATTCGTCAATCAGGATATGGGTGAACCTGTCCGGCCCAAGTGCTCGCAATCGCTTGTCACGGCACAATGTCTGCACCGAACCGACAGTCACCCTCTCGAACGTCCCCACGCTGGTATCCTCCGCCTTCTCTATCGAGCAGCGAAGCCCCGTCGAGGACCTTAGCTTATCCGCAGCCTGGTCAAGCAATTCCCCGCGATGCGCAAGAATAAGGACGCGCCCGCCTAGACGAACCGCGTCCTCCGTAATACCGGCCATGACAATCGTCTTGCCCGTTCCGGTCGCTTGCACAAGGAGCGTCGAGCGGTCACCTTGCGCCCAACGCTCCTCAATCGCTTTGATTGCCTGCTCCTGGTACGGTCGCAGGCTGAACTTCATTTAGAACGAACCTCCCTGAGCCGGATACGTGCCCTGTACTGGCGCACCTTGAGTCGGATACGTACTTTGTACGGGCGCGCCATGGGCCTGCGTGAACGACTGGTTAATTTGCTGCTGCATCGTGTGCGTGGCGGGAACGACGTTTTGCGGTGCTGGTGCAGGCGCAGCAGGCGCGGCCATCACGGGAGCGGGTGCCACGGGTGCCGGGGCTTCCGGCTTCACCCATTCGGAAATCTCGTTGTACGTCTTGTTCTTGTACTCATGGTTGCCTACCTTGATCGTGCAGGTCCTGCCGATAGCGCCCATCCAGTCCATGCGCAACCTCTCCTCCTTGGTGGCGCTTGGGTTTCGCATGCCCACCGCGATGAAGAACTGCGCGATCTTCCAGGAACTCTTGGAATTCAGGAAGATTCGGTCCGAGAGGATGCGCCCGTTATCAAGCCGGACCTTGACGTTCGCGATCGGGCAAGGTGCCATCTTCTCGCTGCCGTTGTGCTGCATACGCTCAACCGCGACAACCGTCGCCCGATAGTCCCCGTCGGGAATAAGCTCGAACTCGTTATCGGAGACCTCGATTTCGCCGTCCCATTCGAATGCCTGTCCCATATCCTCGCTCATGATTTACTGCTCCTTCCTACCGGTCATGCCGGAATTGATGTAGTCTCGCATCCCGTCCCATACTGATACGAGCCAATTTACGAAGTCCTCGGGTAAAGTATTCAGAGGCGTCCCCTCCGGGAAGTACCCGCGCTGGTACACAGCCTCGCTGATGATCTCGTCGGTGAAGCCCTCGCGCTGCATCAGGTCGCGCAGCGGTTTCAGGTACGACGGCTCTCCAGCCGTTGTGTCGAACGGCACTTGGATGCTCCGCGCTTCCTCCACCTGCTCAGGCGTGATATCAGACGCGCTGACCGTTGCGGTGGCCGTCTGCGTCTTCTGGTTGTGGTCCGGGATGTTCGGTACCGGGATGTACGGTGCCAGGTACTGGTAATCCATCGGAATCTCGTCCGGCAGTCCCCAACGGTTCTTAGCGTCCCATGCGGCAGCGTGGTTGCAATAGAGCATGCGGTTCTTTCCGCCTTGCGCCTTGCCCACCTTGCCGTCTTTGCTCGTCGTGATGACAACGGTCTTGTAGTTGGCGAACAGCACTGCGTCTGCCCATTCTTTGAGCATCGCCGCGACGCTCGCCTTCTTGCCGTCGATAAGCTTAAGGCTCCATCGGTCGTATGCGCCCATCTCGTCGGGCTGCTCGAACTTGGAGATGATCGCATGGGAAGTCACAACGACGTTGCATCCGCGCTCGCAAACCTCGCTCAGCAGGTTCAACAGCTCGCCGAATAGCTCCGTGACGTAGGTATATCCCCTTCCGTATCCCGGATCTTCAATGCTTTTCCAATCCTTATCGGCACAAACCTTTTGGGCGGCAAGTGATTGCGCCCAGTCGGCTGTGTCAAGGACAAGCGTGCCGTTGCATTCCTCCGGGAAGTCTCGAATATACCTGACCTCTTCGAGCAGCATTTCCCAGCTCGTTGGATGGGGCAGACGATTAACGTCCAAGTGGTCGGACGAATTCTCTGTGTCGATGAAAACCGGGTGGGGGAACTTGGATGCGAGCAGTGTCTTTCCGACACCACCGATGCCGTAGATAACGACCTTTTGCGGCCTCACCCTCTTTCCCCTGGTAATCTCGAACTTCATTAGAATTCACCTCCGTTTTTGATTGTCTGCTCAGGTTTCGTCTGCTCTGGTTCGCCGCCAACTACGCGCCCGTCCTCGATAATCACGGAGCACGTATCGTCGGTTGCCACGCGGGTGCCGATAACCTGCAGGCCCTCGGACTCCGCCCATGCGCCGAACTCGGCCAGGGTCTGCGGGTCCATCTGCTCAAGCTTGTCCACCAGGACGAAACCGCACTCGGGCTTGAGGGAGCGAACGACTGCGGTCGCGACCTTCATCTGCTCGGCCCCGCTCATATCGGACCAGACGGCCCCGTTGTACACCAACTTGCCGTCCTCGACGCTCAGGCCGTCCAACGGCATATGGGCGGTTTCGAGGAGAGACTTGCGCTTGTCCTCCACCGCCTTGCACTCGGTGTTGGCGCTCTGGTAGTCCTCGCCGAGAGATGAAGCTTCGGCCAGCGCGTCCGCTCGTCGCTTGTTCGCCTCCACCTTCTGGTTGATCAGGTCGATGTTTGCGATGCTCTGCTCAAGCTCCGCCGTGCTCTCGTCGTGCAGCTCCATCGCGTCCCGCTGGGCGGTCGCGTAGTCCTCGCTCAGCTTCCTGTACTCGTCCTGCTTGCGCTCCAAATCCTGCATGAGCGCGTTGATTTGCGCCTGGATGGTATCGCACGTGACCTTGGAGTTACGCACCTGCTGCTCGATGTCCTTCACGTGCAGGCGCTTGCGCTGGTTCTCGCCGTTTTTCGCCAGAATCGCCTGCTGCTTGTCGATAAGCTCCATCGGGGACACGCGCTCGCCCGGTGCTTCCGGGTAGAACGGCATCTCCTCTGCGGTCTTCTCCATCGCGCGCTTGCGCTGCCCGATCTCGTGGCGCTCAGCCCTGAGTCGCGTGAGCTTTGCGTCCAGCTGGGTCAACTCGTCTCCGATACCGAGAATCCGCAGAAGCTCCTGGGCCTTCTCGTTGTCGGTCATGACCATGAATTTGGGTAGGTCGAGCGCAAGCTCCTCGATGAAGCTGTTCACGAGCGTCTGGCCGCCGCGCTTTCCCTCCGGGTCCGTGACCGTGAGGGTGCTGTTCTTGCCAGAGCGCTCGACCACAAGACCGTTGCTCAGCTCGATATGCAGCTTGGCGGGCGTGGCGCTCCCCTCGCGTGTAGGCTTGGCGGGCTGCTTTCGCTTGCCGCCCAGCGCCCATGCGATAGCATCGAGAACGCTCGTCTTGCCCTGCCCGTTGCGCCCGCCGATAACGGTCAAACCGTTCTCCGTCGGTTGCATGGCAACCGCCTTGACGCGCTTGACGTTCTCAAGCTCAAGCGCGGAAATCTTCACCGGGGTTCCCGGCGATGCCGTCTGTGTCATTTGCTGTCTTCTCCTTTGCCGCGCATCCGGTTCCTTGCGTCCCTTCTGCGCTTCTTCTCTCGTTGGTATTCCGTTTCTGCGCGCTTCTCGTCCATGCCCTCGCGTATCGCTTCGGCCTGCCTTCTGCGCCAGCACGCGGGGCAAAGCCCCATCTGCCCGGCGCGCGAGTTTGGGCGGACCTCCCATTTGCCGCATGAGACGCAGCGCTGCATCCCCGTGTGCGGGTACTTGCTCAGGTTGATTCCTAGAACGCGCTTCGCGTGCTTCTTGATCGCTTCCGGTGACCTGTTCCAGCCGCGCCCCTTCATCGATTCCGAGATAAGCAGGTAGCCGTCCAGGCGGTGCGTCCTGATGTATCTGTCCTCGTCGGAGCGCCAGAAATAGCGGTTGTCCCTTTGGCGAGGGACAACTTGACCGGAAAGCACATTATCTTCACAACTGTTTTTGCCGTGCCCGTTCATCGCAATATCCTCTTGACGTACAGGCGCTTTATCTCGCGCTCGGCTTCCTCGCGGGGCGCATACGGCTTGACATGTTTGAGCTGCCTGCGCATCCTCACGATCCCCGTCTTGCCGCCGCGGGTGTCTTCGGTTTCTACGAACTTGGTCGCGTACCAGTTGCCCTCGCGGCCCTGCTCGGCGGTCCATCCCATGAATCCTTGCATCGGGCAATCTCCCTAAATCGACCAGAGCACAAGCGCCACAAGCCCCACCACGACGGCCAGAGTGCAGACAGCGCCCCAGAGAAAACCGTAGGTGAACAGCTTGCGCTCGCGTGCGCGTCTAAGCTCAATCGGTGTCGTGTAATGCTTGCCTTGCGCCATGCTTAACCTTCCTTACGCGCGTCCCAGCGCCTTGGCCGCCAGGATTGTCAGATTGCAGAAAAGATAGATGGCCGCTTTGAGCACTACCGTGCCGCTAAGCACGGCAAGCGCCATGAATACGGCCTCTTCAACCTTGGTCATGTGTACCTCCCGCGATCCATTCATCCACCCATTCGGGCTTCACAAGCTGCCCGTACTTTCGACCTGGCGGCAGGTGGTATCTCAGGCGGCCAGACTTCATCTCGTCGTATACGGTGGAGCACGGCACGCCTAGCACCATGCTGACCTCCTTGACCGAATAGAGCAATTTCTTGGGTAGTCCCAGCTCGCAGGCCATGCCCGCGAACGTCGTGGTATCATTCATCTGTGGCACCTCCCTTCAAGGTGTCTTGTGGTTTGGGCGCGTCTTCTCTTGCTGTCGGGAAGCGCGCTCTTTCTTTATGCCGTGGATGTATCGGCTCTCACGGCTTACCGCCCGCACGTATGCGGGTCTCTCTTCGTCGCTTGATTTCACCATCAAGCTTTCTCGCTATTTCTCGTTTTCAATGAACGCGCCCTCGGCTACGTGGGCGTTACGGACAGACGCGCACCGTAGGATTCAACGCATAGAGGATGGTTAGTTTGAATCTCGCCCGTAACGTCCATGTGGCCGGGGCATTAATCGTTGGTTGGGGGGTTACTCCCAGCCCATGAGTGCGTTTGGCGTGGTTCCCAGCGCCACAGCAAGCTTGTAAAGCGTCCTGAGTGTCGGAAGGGTCGTGCCCTTCTCATATCCGACAACCGAAGCGCTTGAAATCCCAATCTTGGTTGCAAGCTGCTCCTGCGTCATATCCGCTCGCGCACGTTCGGCTCGAAGGTTCGCCGCGAAAATCTCATCTGTGTACTCCATCTTGTACATACCTCCTCTCAGTTACGTTTAGCTTGTAACTGAAATCTATTATGTACAACCTAATTGGTATGTCAACAGAAAGTTTCAGAATTTCTGTAACTATTCGAGAAATTCGGTAATACTCTTTATGCCTAGAAAGAATCAACGGACGTAGTAAGGCAACGATTATGAAGCTCATGCTTAAGAAACTGAGAAGCAACGCCGGATTGAGCCAGCAGGAAATGGCAGATAGATTGGGAATTCCGTCACGAACATATGGCGCATGGGAACGCGGAGAATCCGTTATAAACATCAGACAAGCCGCCGCCATCTGCAACGTACTTGGATGCACGCCAAACGATCTAGTTGGTTGGCCTATTGACGGCCTTACATCTGATGAATCAGATTTGGTGAAGAGCTATAAAGCCTGTGATACTCCCACCCGTGCAAGCGTCCTGATGGTAGCCAGGAACGGTGCTCTCGCATCTGCCAGTCAAGCGGAGCAAGCGCCCTGACTTGACCGTAGTGAAATAGCCTAGAAGACCGGAGGTGTGCAGGATGACAGCACGCGCACGCCGCCGCTCGTGGGGTTCGGTTACCGAAGTCACGCGCGGGAAGAAATACGTGATTCGATGGATTGAGAACACGCCGCGTGGCCGTATGCGCCGCTCTAAGACGATTTGGGGCACGTACCGCGAAGCTTGCCTAGAGCTTGATAAGAAGCACGTAGAGCACGCAGAGGACAAGCCCACGCCAACCGTGAGACGCGCCTATGAAATGTGGGTGCTGCCTTTGTTAAACAAACGGTTGGAAACTGGCACGCTCGCCCCAAACTCATACAAGACGATTGTGACCTCATGGGATAAGTTCGTTAATCAAAGGTGGGGAGATGCGCCCATCGACACCGTTCGCGCTGTTGATGTGCAGGAATGGATATTGACGCTCAATAGGGGCAACGCGGAATGCTCCCTGCGCTGTCTGTCGCGTGTGTTCGAGCGGGCCGCTACATTCATGCCGCTGCCGATGAATCCGTTCGGCGCAAATATCAAATATGAGATGCCGCTTGCATCGCGCACGCGCTCGAAACAGGTATACACGCTCGCCCAGGCAGAACAGGTGCTAGAGAAATTGCACGGCACGATTATGGAAGCGCCGTTCATTCTCGCCTGCTTCGCGGGGTGCCGCCCAGCAGAATCATTGGCCGTCCATGTGGATGATATTCAGGTTATCGACGTGGATGGTATCGATGTTTGCGCGGTATCGATTGAGCGCCAGGTATGCGCTAATGGCGAAGTAACGGAACGTATGAAGACAAAACAGAGCAGACGCACCACGTTCGTGCTACCGCAAGCCGCCCATCGCCTGATACAGATAAGAGACGAATACGTATCACAGGGGCGCGAGTGGTTAAGTGATCGCGGCGATGGTCTGCCAACTGGTCGAGATGCGCATAAGGGCCGTTGGAAAAAATGGTGCAATTCCAACGGGGTTGAGTACATCCCATGGGCGAATCTGCGTAACTCATGGCGCACGATTTGCGAGATGGAATTGCGAATGCCGTGGGATTTGTGCGAATTAATGATGGGTCACGCGCTGCCCGGAATGAGCGGAGCGCACTATATCCGCCCATCCATCGAGCAGACGGCGCGTACGTTTATCGAGTCACTTGGGATAAATAAGGATATTTCTTAACAAAACCGCAGGTAGACAGCATTGTACCTATTATTCGAGCATTTAGATCTTCGCTGAGCCTTATCGCCCAGGGCAATCAAAGCGATTTGCCGAATAGATTGCCCTGAGATTTACCCAAGTTGGTTTGAGAACGTCCCATTGTGGTAGAAGAAGCCCCAGGAACACACCTTGCCCGATACAGACTTCGAAAGGGGCCACGATGAGCGAAAAAGCAAACAACGCGGGAAAGACCGCTTTGGTACTTGAAGGCGGCAGCTTCCGCGGGCAGTTTACAGCCGGCGTACTCGACGTCTTCTTGGAGAAGGGCATCATAGTCGATGCCTGCTATGGCGTATCTGCCGGTGCTCTTAACGGCGTCAACTTCAAATCCAAGCAAATTGGCCGCTGCAATCGCCTGAACCTCGCCTTTTGCGGCGACTCGCGTTACGTAGGCACCAAGTCTTTTGCCGAAAGCGGAAGCATGGTGGGCTACGACTTCTTGTTCAATGACATCCAGGATCACATCGACCCCTTTGATAACGAGACGTTTAAGGCCAACCCCCTCGAGCTCTACGTCACCGTCACCGATGTTGTTTTTGGCACCGCCGACTATCTCCCCATCAAGGATTCGACCCTCGACCTGGACGCTGTACGCGCCAGCACGTCGTTGCCGCTTGTCACCCCTGTTGTCGAGCTCAACGGGCATCTCTACCTTGATGGCGGAATCGCCGACTCCGTGCCTGTGGAGCATGTACTGGAAGATGCCGGCTTCGACCGCGCAATCGTAATCCTCACCCAAGATCGCAACTACAAAAAGGGCTCTTACGAGTTCATGCCGGCAGCAAATGCCCGCTATGCCGAGTACCCCTATCTCCTCGACGCCATCGCCACGCGCCACGATCGCTACAACGAGCAGCGCGAACACATCTGGGAGTACGAGCGTCAGGGTCGTGCACTCGTCATCGCGCCCGCAAAGCCCGTCACCGTCAAGCACGTTGAACGCGATGCATCCAAGCTCCTCGACCTGTATATCCAGGGCAGGCAGGCAGCGCAACGACAACTCGAGGCAATCCGCTCGTTTATCGGATAGCGCCGGCAGCGCCCACCGGCCCCGGCGCGTCAACCGGCCTCGGCGCGCCAACCAGCGGCGCTATCGCCCCTTCGTGTCTGAGCTGAAAATGCGTGGCAGCCCTTCGATTCCCGATGGCAGTCGCAGCAAGACTGCGTGTCTTTCCGCCACTCGTCCCAACAGCACCGCAAGACGAGTGGCGGTTTTTCAAACATGAGAAACAACAACTATCGCATTACGTATGAAACACCGCCACTCAAGTAGGGAACGCCCCAAACGAGTGGCGGTTTTTCCATCATCTGTAAACGAGTGGCGGTTTTTGAAACGTCTCGGGGCAAGATTTCGCACATAAATGCACTACTTACCGCCACTCATCGCAAAATGTTCGATTTTCCGCCAATCATTTTCTGCTGTGAGCCACCGACTCGAGCGCACGCGGCTTGAACGCACACCGGTACGAACGCACGTTGACCTGAATGCACCCTGTCTCGATTGCACGCCGCCTCAATCGCACGCCAAATCACACATGCGCCCGCCCAGCCTCTGGACCAGCATGTTCTTAACAAATTTGAAATATAACAGCGATATTTCGTGAAGAGCCTGCGAGAACTTGTTGACAAAAATATGAACAAGTTTGTTCCCATGCGAAGAATAGCTACTCTATCAAACAACCGTTTAGGCCCTAACCCCCTAGATTGGATACCAACGATGAAGAACGAAAACGCACAACTTGCAGGAGCGCTTGTCGGCCTTGGCGGAACGATTTGCCAAGCCATGGACGAGATTGATGGCTTTGTCCCCTGTGGGCATCCCGCGACCGTCGTCATCGACGGCCTCGCCTCGCTCCAGGCCAGACTCTCCGATGAAGAGCTCAACGAGAAGACCGAATCGGTCTGCGGGCTCATCGATCACGTAAGTGAGAAACGCGGCGTGCCCGTACACTCCGTCGCCAACGTCAAGGAGTTCTCCAACTCGAAAAAGGAGCTGCTCGCCCGTCTCGCGGATATAGCGTGTCAGCTTCAGGCTAAAGAAGCCACGCATCAAACCATCAACGCTTGGCTCTACCGCGGCCTTGCGGCCCTCGAGGGCGATGGCAACGCCGCGATGAGCATGCTTGCCGAGGCAAACGCCATGGAAGCTGCGGCCGCTCTGGTATAAAGTAGCGCCGCAAAACCGACCGGTTGCTCTTGATATATACTCAGCAGCCTCCTTTGATGCATCTTGGACTGCCCTCCATTTCTTGAACTCGGGAAATGGAGGGTTTTTTCATGTGTGGCAACCTTAATGCAAGCACAATATCGAGACGGGAAGGCCGACGGACCGGGCCCGGCGCGGCCCGGTCCGCGCTGTCTGCGCACCAAAAAGAAGTCCCTCGCCTGGAACGACAAAGGACTTCCAATTAAGCTCTATTCAGCTGTTAGTCAGACTATGCAAGCTCCACGAGCTGGCCAGTCTCGGCAGCCTGCTTCACGGCGTTGAGGCAACGCAGCGTCTTGACGTTATCGGCCGGCGTGACCACAGGAGCCTCCTCGCGACGCACGACACGCACGAAATGCTTGAGCTGCATCTTATGCGGCAGCGCAGGATCGACGGCGGGGATATCCATCTGCAGCGGCTTATGCCAGCTGGAAGCGCCATCGTAGCTCATCTGATGCAGACGAGGCAGCGAGAGAGCGCCCTTGGTGCCACCGATGAAATAGGCGTCAGCGTCGAAGGGACGGTACTGCGGGTCCTCGCGGGCGGTAGCTTCCCAGTTCCAGGGGCTCGCCGTGGCGTCGGAGATGGTCATGGACGCAAGAGAACCGTCGGCAAAGCGCACGTTTACGACCGCGGAGTCCTCGGTCTCAAAACCACGAGCGGCACTCGACTGCATGCCCTGGATGGCAACCGGCTCGCCCAGCAGGTAGCGCAGCAGGTCCACATCGTGAACAAGGTTGACGAGAATGGGGCCCGCACCCTTCTTGCGACGCCACTCGACATCGAAATACTCGTCGTTCTTGTAAATCATATAGTGGAAGCTCGAAACGGTGAGGCGGCCCAGCTCGCCAGACTCGATGATCTGTTTAGCCTTCTGCACAAAGGGATTGTGACGGCGATGCTGACCCACGAGCACGGGCACGCCAGCGGCCTCGGCCTCGGCGGCAAACGCCTCAGCATCGACAAGATCGTCGGAGATGGGCTTTTCCACCAACGGAACAATGCCGCGCTTGATAGCCTCACGGGCAACACCCAGGTGCAGGCCGTTAGGGGTGGCGATGATCACGCCCTCGGGCTTGACCTCGTCCATCATGACCGCGGGATCGGTATAGAACGGCACACCGGCGGCCTCGGCCGTAGCACGGGCGCCCTCAAAGGCGTCGGCGATGGCTACGAGCTCAGCCTCGGCCTCCTCGGTAATAAAACGAATGTGGTTGCGGCCCATAGCGCCTGCGCCAACGACGGCAATGCGCGCGGGAGTCTTCTCGTCAGACATGGGGGCTCCTTTCGAAAGGCAAAACACTTTTGCCAAATAGCCATACAGGAGGCGCGACTCGGCTGCACGATGCAGCGTAGGAGGAGGACGAGCCGCGCCAAAGGCAAGGGATAAGCGAAATTAGGCGGTTTTCTTCTTGCTGTCAGAAACCATCATGTACACCGTAAGCACGACGGCGATGGCTGCGATCACAATCGCGCCGTAGAAAGACTGCTGATAGGCGGCGCTACCGGCCTCGGCGTGGTAGAGAACGGCCGTGATGGGCTGGCTGATCCAGGTAGAAGCCGCATAGCCCAAAAACATGATGCCGTAGTTAACACCCAGGTTGCTGGTACCAAACGCGCCACCGGTCAGCGGCGGGTAGATGACGAGCAGGGCGCCAAAGCTAAAGCCCAGAAGGGCCAGCGCCACAAAGAACATGGCCTGCGTAAAGCTCATGGACATAATCACAAGTGCCACGATGGTCACCACGAGCGAGATAAGCAGCGACTTGTAGGCACCAATCTTGTCGATGATCTGGCCAAAGGAGAGACGGCCGACCAGATTTGCGCAGGTGTTCACCGAGACCACAACGCCACCCAGGGCAACGGCAGCAGCAGAAGCCGGATCGGAAAAGAGCTGCACGGCTGCGATGGATGCGACCTTGCCCACCAGAAGAGTGCCTGCGGTAGCCGCAAAGGCAAACGTGATGATGAGGACCCAGAAGCGCGGGGCACGAACCATCTCGCCAGGGGTCAGGTCACCAAAGGTTCCGGCATGAGCACCAGCCGCGGGAGCAACGTAGCCCTCGGGCAGCCAACCCTTCTCGGGAGCCTTGAGGAACAGCGCGGAGATGATGATCGTCACAAAAAAGATCACGCCCAGGGCCTTGAGGGCGCCAAAGATGCCGAGCGAAGGGATGAGCAGCGATGCCAGCACCGGAGAGAGCACGGCGGGACCGGCGGTAGAGGCGGCCAAGGTGATGCCGGATGCCAGACCCTTCTTATCGATAAACCACTTCTGACCCGTGGTGAGGGCCGGGTTGTAGCCAAGGCCGTTACCGATAGCGGCCACGAGCGAGAACCACAGGTAGAACTGCCACGGAGCAGTTACGGTACCGCACATGAACCAACCCACGCCATAGCAGATGGCGGCGGCGATCACGATGTTGCGCGGGCCGATCTTATCGGAGATGCGGCCGGCAAAGATGCCCGTGATCGCCATGATGGTCTGAAACACGGGGAATGCCCAGGTAAGGGAGCTGGACCAATCGGGGTAGACAGCCAGAAGGTTCTTGCTCACCACGGAGTAGAGCGCAATCGAGCTGATGAAGAACATGGTCACGCACGCAGCGGCGAGAACCGTGCCGCGGCCTTTATTTGAAGTCTCGGTCATTACCTATCCTTGTCGTCGTTTACTGGTCGGTCGGGGTTTTGACACCCGCTTCGTCGGTCCACAGGGCAACGCCCTTGTTCTTGAGGTAATTCTCGGCATACGCACGACGTCCGCCGGGCTTGGCGGTAAGGTCGCCCATCATGTTGGAGAAACCACCGTCGACCATAATCTCGGCGCCCGTGGTGAAGTCGGAACGCGTGGAGGCCAGGAACATAACGGCGTTGGCGATATCAGTAACCTCGCCAATGCGACGCGTGGCGATCAGACGGCTACGGCTACGCTCGACCTCGGGGTCGGAGTAGAAGTTGGCGCTCATCGGGGTCTTGACGAAGCACGGGCACACGCAGTTGGAGCGCACGCCATAGGGACCCCACTCGGCAGCCATCATCTTGGACATCATGTTGACGCCCGCCTTGGTGGAGCTATAGACGCCGGAGAACGTCTCGGGCTGATAGGAAGCAGCGGTGGAGATATGCACCAGGCGCCCCGCGCCCTGCTTGATCATCTCGCGACCAAAACGCTGGGAGGCGATAAAAGTGCCGGTAAGATTGACCTTGATGACAGCCTCCCAGTCGGAAAGCGGCAGGTCTTCCATTGGAGCAAAGCGCAGGACGCCAGCCGTGTTTACCAGCGCGTCCACGCGACCGAAGTCGCGCATGGTGGCGTCGACGGCGGCCTGAACCTCGTCCTCACAGGTAGCGTCCATGCGATAGCCCTCGGCATGGATGCCAAATTCATCGGACAGACCGGCGGCCGCGGTCTTGATCTTGCCCTCGTCGAGGTCGAGCAGGACCACATTGGCGCCATTGCGCGCAAACTCGCGGCAAATCTCGACGCCCATGCCTCCAAGGGCACCGGTCACTGCGCAAACCTGCCCCTCAAGATTGAGCCAATTGTTCATACTGAATCCCTTCGTTGGCGAATGAAATGCCAAAACGAAGAATAAGGCCAGGTTATCCCAGGGAGAATTACCGATGTTTTGCCATGGTATAAACCATCGGTTTATACTTGTCCCACTGAAACCGGACAAGGCGGGTGCATCTATGTACGATCGAAGGCTCGACGCCATCGTGGCGGCGGCAGAACTCGGCAGCTTCTCCAAAGCCGCAGAGAAGCTCAGCATTTCGACCCCCGCCCTGGTCAAACAAGTCACGACCTTCGAGGGCGAACATGGCCTCACGCTTTTCATCCGGTCGCACACCGGCGTGCGAGCAACCGAGGCCGGCGAATCGATTGCCGAAGACGCACGCAAGATCATCGCAGAATCGTCAGCGGCACTCTGGCGTGCACGCAACCTGGGCGGTCTCGCCTCGGTACGCCTGGGCGTCTCGCTCATGGCCCCCGGGAAAAACACCCAGGCCTTCTGGCCGCTTATACGCGCAAAGGTCAAGGACCTGCAACTTGAAGTTGTAAGTGTCGGCGACCTCTACGATCCCAAAACATCGGTGATGACGCGACTCGGGGCCGAAGTCGACGTCGTGCAGACGAGCTACTCCACCGTGCGATGGGGCGGCATGTGTCAGCTTTTGCCTATTTTCTCGACGCCCTTCTCGGTTGATGTCTTGCGAGGGAGTCCCTTGGCGGCAAAGAAAGCTCTGACCTTCGACGACCTGCGCGGTCTTCGCATCCGCATGCTTCGCCATGCAAACGATGCAACCGATCAGCTCAGACGCGTACTTAAGCGAGAAGAAGACATCGAGGTCATGGATGTCCAAACCTTCGATTTTGCTCTCTTTAACGAAGCTGCCGAATCGGGCGACGTTGTGATAACAAGCGGTGCTTGGTCGGGCATTCATCCCGGATTCATCGGTATCGAACTCGACTGCCCTATCAAGGTGCCATGCTTTCTTGCCTATCCGCGCGACCCTGCGCCACACGTGCAGCGCTTTGTTGACGCCTATGCGAACGTGATTGAAGAGAACGTGAACTAAATCGCACCGGGCTGCCGGACACCATATTCGCAAATGATCAGCGGCACGCATCTCCTCCCACCACGAATAAAGGCAACAACCCGTCTGGATACAGGCTCGTTAGAACGTACTTCAGTACGTTCTAACGAGCCTTTGTTACAAACGTCCTTTTCCCTATAGGTATCCCGTCCCTATGCTATTGTTAGCCTAGTTAAACTCAACCTAGGCTAACTCTGCCCTCCCCATCGACCGCTCCGTTAGCCTTATGTGCAACGATTGGAGCATCCCATGAAGGGCAACACCCCCTACCTAGTGGTTAACGGCCTCAAAAAACACTACGGCGACGGCGAAGCCCGCATCCAGGTGCTCAGCGGCATCACCACCACCGTAAACCGAGGCGAGGTTTGCGTCATGCTCGGTCCCTCGGGCTCGGGCAAGTCGACCTTCCTGAACCTCATCGGCGGCCTCGAGGACGCCGACGGCGGCACGGTCTCGGTCGGAGATTGCGAGCTCACCTCACTTTCGAGCAAGGACCTCGGCGAGTACCGCCGCCGCGAGCTCGGCTTTGTCTTTCAGTTCTACAACCTTGTGCCCGATCTCACCATCAAAGAGAACATCGAGGTCACAGCACACCTCTCGGCAAACCCCCTGCCCATGGAAGACCTTCTGCGCTCGCTCGGCCTTTGGGAGCACCGCAACAAGTTTCCGCGCCAGGTCTCCGGTGGCCAGCAGCAGCGCTGCGCCATCGGCCGCGCGCTCGTAAAGAACCCCGGCCTTATCCTATGCGACGAGCCCACGGGAGCCCTCGACTACAAGACCTCGAAAGAAGTCCTCGAGCTCATGGAACGCGTGAACCGCAAGTACGGTTGCACCATCGTGATCGTGACGCACAACGCCGCCATCGCCCGCATGGCCGATCGCGTGCTGCGCCTGCGCGACGGGCATCTGGCAGAAGACGAGGTCAACGAATCACCCGTATCCGCCTCCGTGCTCGATTGGTAGGCGCCCCATGACTCCCCTGGCCAAGCGGCTCCCCCGCGAGCTGCGCCACAACATCGGTAAATATCTGGGCATCTTTCTGCTCATGTGCGGCAGCATCGCCCTCACATCGGGCTTTTTGCTCGCAGCCCACTCCATCGGCTGCCTCATCGACAATATGCGCAACGAGTACACGATCGAAGACGGCCGCGTGACGACTTCCTTCGAGGCGACCGACGCCCAGCTCGAGGCCGCCGAGGACGCGACCGAAGGCGTCGGCGGCGTCACGTTCCACAAGAACTTCTGCATAGACGCAGCCATAAAGAAGCCCGCCGGCGATGACGGCACCAAGCGTACACTGCGCACCTACGCGCACCGAACCGAGGTCGACATCGCGTCCTACTGCGAGGGCACGAAGCCGCAGGCAGACAATGAGGTCGCCGTTGATCGCGTGTTCGCCACGAACAACGGCCTCGCCGTGGGCGACAAGGTTGAGCTTTGCGGGCGCGCCTACACCATCTGCGGCATCATGACCCTGCCCGACAGCCAAGCGCTCTTTCCCAACAACTCCGACTTCACGGTAAACACCATTACCTTTGGCGTGGCCGAGGTCACAGACGCCGGCTTTGCTGCGCTCGAAGACGCCGGCGGTGCGCCCGCCTACACCTACTCGTTCACTTTCAATGACCGCGACCTCTCCGTCGCCGAGCGCACCGATGCCGAGAAGGACATGGTCGAGGCCTTAACGGACGCGGATGCGCGCGTGGACGACCTCATCGACGCCGACTCCAACCAGGGCATCGGGTACGCGCGCAACGACGTAGACGGCGACTCCGCCATGTGGACGACGCTGCTCGACATCATCATCGTGATTATGGCCTTTGTCTTCGTCGTGCTTACCGACGCCACGATCGAAGAAGAGAGCGCCGTCATCGGAACGCTGCTTGCCAGCGGCTACCGCAAGCGCGAGATCATCCTCCATTACCTCGCGCTTCCCGCCATCGTAGGCATCCTCGCAGCTGGACTGGGGTGCACCCTCGGCGTCGCGTTCTTCACCGAGCCCATGCGCAACCTCTACTACGGCTCCTACAGCTTGCCACCCTTCCGCGTGTACTGGAGCTGGGAGATCTTCATCAAGTGCGCCATAGTGCCCGCCGCAGCGCTCGTCCTCATCACACTCGCAGGGCTTCTTCGCAAGATGGGCAAAACACCCCTGCAGTTTTTGCGTCACGAAGCCAGCGGCAAGTCCGGCACCAAGCGAGGCCTGCGGCTGCCCGAGTACATGGGCTTCGTCGCGCGCTTCCACCTCCGCGTCTTCCTGCGCAACCTCGGCAACTTCGCCACACTCTTCGTGGGCATCACTTTCGCCTCGCTGCTTTTGCTCTTCGGCCTGGCGATTCTTCCCACAATGACGCACTATGCCGACAACCTCGAGACAAGCCTTGTGGCGAAGCACCAGTACACACTTAAAGCCCCGCTCGAGCTTGAAGGCAGCACCAAGGAACGCAAACAATGGGCAGCGCTCGAGCGCCTGCAATCAACCGACGGCGCGCTCCTTACCGCCGCCGAAAATGCAGAAGACGAGCTCAACGATGCGGCGGATGAGGCACAAGCCGCAGCAGACGCCGCGACCGCTTCGCCCTCCGCCGCAAGCCTGAGCGCGGCGCAAAATGCTCTAGCAGAAGTCCAGGACAAGAAAGACGCGCTCTACGCCCGCCTCGACGACATCGCAGATGCCCTCGGCTGCAATCGCGACGAAGTAATCGACCTTATTGACGATGCCTCCAAAATCGACACCGACAATGACGATATCCACCCTGTCAATACGACCGACAACGGCGCGAATAAGATTGCCCAAGCCGAAAAATACGCCGTCTACCAGCTTCAATACGACCGAGGCGAAGGAAACGGCGAGGAGACCGTAACGATCTACGGCATCTCGCCCAGCTCGCGCTATTGGAAAGACCTGAACGTTGGGGAAGGGCAGATCGTCTTTGGACGCGGGTTGCTTGACAAGTTCGGCTGGAAAGAGGGCGAGCAGGTCGATTTCTACGACAAATATGAGGACAAGAACTACTCTCTCGAATACACGGGCAACGGCTCCACATGGGGCTCAAAGTCTGATATGAACGTCTACATGAGCCTCGACGATTTTAACGAGCTCTTTGGCAACGACGCCTCATACTTCAATGGCTACGCAAGCGACGAGAAGCTCGACCTCGACGCGCGCTACTTTGCCAGCGACACCACACCCGACGACATGCGCGCCGTAGGCGATCAGTTTATCGGCATGATGAGCGACCTGATCGGCTTGATGGTGGGGCTTGCCGTGTTCATCTTCTTGCTGTTCATGTACCTGTTGACCAAAGCCGTGCTCGACCGCAGTGCCCGTTCCATCAGCTACATGAAGGTCTTTGGCTATCGCGATGGCGAAATCTCGCGCCTCTACATCCGCTCGATCACACTGTGTGTCGCCGCATCGCTCGTACTGAGCCTGCCCGTAATCATCGGCTCGCTCACCGCAATCTTCCGCGCGATGCTGATCTCTTACAACGGGAACATCGAGATCTACGTACCGTGCTGGTCCATGGCGGCATGCGTGGGCATTGGATTCGCCACCTATCTCGTCGTAGCGCTTTTGCACACACGCTCCATCAAGCGCGTCAGCCTCGCCGAGGCACTGAAAGTCCAGGAATAGGAGAAGGCCGTGGCCAAAACAGCAGAGCAACTCAAACAGCTGTCCATCGAGGAGTTCACCGAGGCGGCGCAGATCTATGAGTCTGGCCACGCCGGAATCTACGAGATTTGCAAGGATGACTATCCGCACCCGGAGAAGTTCTTCTCAGAGGCAGCGCGCGTCCTTCGTCCCGGCGGACGCTTGATTCTCCGTGACTACACGTCGAACGACTTCGTGGTATGGCTTATGAACAACATCGAGCTTCCCCTGGCCCGCCTCATGGGCCACGGCGACGTCCGGATTTCCAAGGTATCCGAACTTCGTGCGCTCGCCGAGGGAGCCGGGCTCACCGTTCTCAAGCTCGAAGCTCAAAAGGGCTTCCGCGCGCATCTGGTGGCGAGGAAAGAGTAGCGAATCAAACAAGAACGCGCCGTCACAAACGTGGCGGCGCGTTCTTTACAAGGTGTCGACAGCGTGCTGCAAGTCCAGACTCACGCGGCTACGAAACCGACGGCAAATAAGCCTTCGCATTGTTAAGGCTGTAGGCAATCGTCGAGCCGTTATGCAACAGCGACGAAGCCTGGGGAGTGATGACCCCCGTGATGCCAAGCGCCAAAAGCGCCGAATTGGTGAGCATCACCTTTGAATACGAACTGGTCAAACGATCGATAAGACCCTGACTCATCCGACGCAGCCGAACAATGGCGGCAAGATCCGTATCGGTAAGGATGATGTCGGCGACCTCTTTGGCGATATCGCTTCCGCCGCCCATGGCAAGGCCTACGTCGGCCAGGCCCAGCGCCGGCGAATCGTTGACGCCGTCGCCCACCATGGCAACATGGCGCCCCTCGCGCTTAATCCGCTCCACATAGGCATACTTGTCCTCGGGCAGCAGCTCGGCCTTAAACTCGTCGACACCTGCCTCGCGAGCAATGCGCTCGGCCGTGCGCTCCGAATCGCCCGTGAGCATAACGACATGCTTGACGCCCAGCGCATGCAGGTCGGCGATGGCCTCACGAACCCCGGGCTTGAGCGGGTCCTCAATACCGAGCACGCCGACGACCTTGCCGTCGACCGCCAGGTACAGCGGCGACAGGCCCTGCATCTGGAACTCAATGCGCTCCTTAATGTCCGACTCGAGCTGCGCGCCCTCGTCCTCAAACACAAAGTGCGCCGAACCGATGATAGCGCGACGTCCCTCGATGGACGAAGCAATGCCATGCGCCACGATGTACTCGACCGCGGCATGGCGTTCACGATGCTCGAGCCCGCGCTCGCGGGCGGCGTTGACCACGGCACGCGCCACCGGATGCGGGAAATGCTCCTCCAGGCAAGCGGAAAGGCGCAGGACCTCATCCTCGCTCCAGTCATCGGTGGTGAGCACGCAAGCCAGGCGCGGCTGCGCCTCGGTGAGCGTACCGGTCTTATCAAAGACAACGGTATCGGCCTTGGCAAACGACTCAAAGTACTTCGCGCCCTTGACCATGACGCCCATCTTGGCGGCATCGCTCATAGCGGTCATGACGGCAACGGAACCCGTGAGCTTGAGCGCGCACGAGTAGTCGACCATCAGCGCCGCCGAGGTCTTGATGAGGCTACGCGTGGTGAGCGCGACCAGACCCGCAAGCAGGAAGTTCCACGGGACGATCTTGTTGGCGAGGTCCTCCATGTGCGACTGACCCTCGGACTTGAGCGAGTCGGCCGTCTGCACGAGCGAGACGATCGAGCGGAGCTTGGTCTGAGCCGTGTTGGCGCGCACACGCACCAAGATACTGCCGTCTTCCACGACGGTGCCGGCGAATACATCGTCGCCCGCGCTGCGCTCGACGGCAAGCGGCTCGCCGGTCAGGGTCGCCTGGTTAACCATGGCGCTCCCCTGCTCAACCACGCCGTCGATGCAGATGGACATGCCGGTGCGAACGGCGACCAAGTCGCCGGGCTCAAGCTCGGTGGCGGCAACGCTCACCTCAGTGTCGCCGACGACCTTTTGCGCCTTGTCGGGCACATCGAGCAGCGAGTTGATGA
>OLQA01000222.1_pt1 | contig 53316 bp, 46 predicted proteins | sample 1673151 | NCBI WGS metagenome assembly OLQA01 (sample SAMEA3136760, study PRJEB25190) | human gut metagenome | biome: human gut; feature: human-associated habitat; material: faeces | place: Austria | collected 2013
CCGATTCATTTCTGCGTCCTTTTTCCGTGAATTTATCTATAGTATTATATCGCACCAGCGCCCCCCTGTCAAGTTTACACAACCCGTGGTTGACCGCATGCCGATCTTTCTCTTGACCGCCCGCGGTTTTTATACTATAATCAGGGTAAGCAAAACGATGGGAGTCTGAAAGCATGAAAAAAATTCTCTTTCTCGGTACAGGCGGCACCATTGCCTCCGAGCTTTGCGGCGGAGCGCTTTCTCCCGCGCGCGATGCAGGCGAGCTTTTGCGCGATCTGCCGGGCGTATGCAGCCGCTGCGATGTGGACACTTTGCAGCTTTTCGCACTGGACAGCACCGATATCACCCCTGCGCATTGGGAGCTGCTCGCGCGCACGATACGGGAGAACTATGCGGCATATGACGGCTTTGTCATCGCACACGGAACCGACACCATGGCATATACCGCTGCTGCGCTATCCTATCTGATTCAAAACAGCGAAAAGCCGATTATTCTCACCGGCGCGCAAAAGCCGATCGGCTTTGAAACGACCGATTCCAAGCAAAACCTGCGCGACAGCTTTTTGTGCGCCGCAGCCCCGCTGCACGGGGTTTTTGTGGTGTTCGGCGGGCAGCTGCTGCTCGGCACGCGCGCCCGCAAGACCCGCTCCAAAAGCTTTTCTGCTTTTTCCAGCCCGAATTACCCGCCGCTGGGCATCGTGCAGAACGGCCGCCTGCAGCTCTATTTTTCTCCCGCACGCAAAAAAACGCGGTTTTATGAAATGCTGAATGCCGATGTGGGGCTGCTCAAGTTCACACCCGGCACAGACGCGGAGCTGCTTTGCTATATGCTGCAAAAATACCGCGCCCTGGTGATCGAATCCTTCGGCGTCGGCGGTTTGCCGGAGCGCGGCGGCGCTTTCCGCACAGCCGTGGAGCATGCCGTCAGGGAAAACCGCCTTGTTGTTCTGACCACGCAGGTGCCGAGCGAGGGGACGGACCTCTCTGTTTACCGCGTCGGCAGCACGTTGGAGGCGCTCGGCGTATTGGAGGCGCACGATATGACCCCGGAGGCATGCTATGCCAAGCTTTGCTGGATCCTTGCCGCAAGCCGGGACCCAAAGCGGCAGAAAAAGCTGTTTTATACCCCAATCTGCCACGATATCGATCCGCTGCTTTCCGGCATTTGACAAAATTAAAGGGGGCATCCGCAAAACATGCGGATGCCCCTCTTTTTTCGATTGTTTTTACGGCTCAGAGCAGGGAGCGGAACAGCTCTGCAATCTCTGCCTCGCTTGTTTCGCGCGGGTTGCCCGGGCGGCAAGCGTCCGCATAGGCGGAAGCGCTCAGCGCCGGGATATCCTCTTCCTTCACAATGCCCTTCAGCGTGACCGGAATGCCGACATCCTCTGCCAGCCGGCGCACCGCGTCAACCGCTGCCTTGCGATATTCCTCCTGCGTCATATCGTCAACGCCCTTGACGCCCATCGCTCTTGCAATCTCGCGATATTTTTCGCCGCTTGCGGGCGCGTTGTATGCCATCACGGTCGGCAACAGAATTGCGCATGCCTTGCCGTGCGGGGTATCATAATATGCGGAGAGCGTATGCGCCATGGAATGATCTACGCCAAGCCCAACATTGGAAAAGCCCATGCCCGCAACATACTGGCCGAGCGCCATGCCTTCTCTGCCCTCTTTTTCATTGTTGACGGCAGCGCGCAGCGAACGGGAAATGATCTCGATCGCCTTGATATGGAACATATCGGAAAGCTCCCATGCGCCCTTGGTAATATAGCCCTCAATGGCATGCGTCAGCGCATCCATCCCGGTGAACGCCGTGAGCCCCTTCGGCATGGAGGACATCATATCCGGGTCAACCACTGCCACCACGGGAATATCATGCGGGTCAACGCAAACGAATTTGCGCTTGCGCCCCACATCGGTGATGACATAGTTGATGGTAACCTCCGCAGCGGTGCCGGCGGTCGTCGGAACGGCGATGATCGGCGCGCAGGGATGTTTTGTCGGCGCAACGCCCTCAAGGCTGCGCACATCGGAAAATTCGGGGTTGGTGATGATAATACCCACGGCCTTTGCGGTATCCATGGAGGAGCCGCCGCCGATGGCGATGATATAGTCCGCGCCGGCTGCCTTGAAGGCGGCGACGCCGTGCAGCACGTTTTCAATCGTCGGGTTGGGTTTGATTTCGGAATACAGCTCATATGCCAGCCCGTTTTCGTCCAAAACGGAGAGCACCTTAGCCGTAACGCCGAATTTCACAAGATCGGGGTCGGAGCAGACAAGCGCCTTGTGATAGCCGCGGGTTTTTACTTCCGTTGCAATCTCCTTGATCGCGCCTGCACCGTGATATGAGGTTTCGTTCAAAATAAATCTGTTTGCCATTTTTTCTTTCCTCCTTCATTCGAGCCACGGGCTCGTTCCACTGAGGATATTGTATCACAAAGCAACAAAAAAGAAAACCGTTTCCGCAAATTTTCTTGAATTTTTCACAAAGCGATCAGTTTTTTGCAGATAAGCCGCGCCGCCGGAAAAATTCAAATATCGTCCGCGGCATTCAGCGCAAACGGCAGCGGAAACCATGCCCGCGGCGCAGCGGGGAGGGGATAGCCGCAGTCGGAAAACAGCGCAAACGGCCCGAACAAAAGCTTCACGGCATCGGCATGAGAGAGGGTGTAAAGCGGCGCATCGTCCGTCTTTTCCACCGCGCTTTTTCCGTCCGCCAAAACGCTCAGGCGCAAAACCTCGCCGTTTTCAAACCCGAGCACCACGCTGCCCTGCGGCAGCGGCATGGTTGCGGCGCGCAGTGCCAGATAGGCGCGCAGCGTTGTTTCATAGCGGAAAATGCGAATGCTGTCGCAGCGGCGCAGCGCACAGTCCTCACAACCCGCGCCGAGCGCCCGCAAAAGCGCCGTTTCATGCGCGCCGACGCGATAGATTTGAATCTCGGAAAGCTCATTTTGGCGGATATAATCCGATAAAATTTCAAGCACATGCGCACATTCCAGCGGGCGCAGCTCCCAAAGCGAGGCGCCGCCCTGCCGCATGAGAAAATATCCGGCATATTCGCCTCCTGCCGTAAAAACGGCGACCGGAGTCGATTCAAAGGAAAGCAGCGTATCATACAGCTTTTCCCGCGTGCGGCGGATATGCTGCGGCGCGCTTTCGTTCTGCGCATAGGCATAGTCCAAAAGCGCCTCATCCTCCCGCGTGATTACACGGAATGCGTAGCCGAAATTCGCCCCGCGCCCGAAGAGATAGCGCGCATTGTCGGCGGTAAAGGAAAACACGGGGTCGATCCCCGCAAGCTCAAAGCCATAGTGCGCATAGCGCTGGCGCAGCCCGCCGAGCAGGGCAAAATCATATCCCTGTTCTTCGGCGGCGCAGAGGCTTTTTTTCATCAGATGCTTCATATAGCCACGGCCGCGATGGGCATGGGAGACGCCCACCGTGCCGATGCCCGCGCAGCGCAGCACATATGCGCCGACATGATATTCCAGCGGAAATGTCGCAACGCAGCCGCACAAAACGCCGTCCTCATACGCAAGACGATGCCAATGCGCCGTGGACGGATCGCGGTAGACCTTGGGCAAAAGATTCTGAAAAAAGGAATGGTCATATTCCGCCGTGCCCTGCGGGGTTTTGCGGCGGGAAAATACATCGTTTGAAAAGTCAACGATTGCGGCAAAATCCGCCTCCGTTGCAATTTTATATTCTGTCATAGCGTTTCCTCCGTTTCGGCGGGCAGCGGCAAAAGATGCTGCGGCTCCGCACCGAAAAAGCGGCATGCCGCGCGGTAACGGCGGGCATGCGCTGCCCTCGTTTTTTCATCTGTTTGCACGGCTCTTGCGCGAATCAGTACGTTTTTCGGCGTTTGCTCCGGCTCAACCAGCTCAATGGTCTGCACCGAGTATCCCTGCGCCTGCAGCCAGGTGCAGCGCAACGCATCCGTGAGCGCATCGGTCACCTTATGCCACAGCAGCGGCTGCTGCATCAAAACCTCCAGCGCATCGGCATGCGCCTCTTTGAACAGCTCATGCTGGCAGCAGGGTGTGGAAAGAATCAGCCCTGCCCGTCTCTGCACGGCGCAGGAAAGCACAAGATCGGTCGCAATATCGCAGGCATGCAGAGAAAGCACAAGATCCGGCTGCCCCTGCGGCAGTACCGTTTCAATATCTCCGCAAAGAAACTGCATACCGTCAAAGCCGCAGCGCTGCGCCGCCTCGGCGCAATATGCAATCACATCCGCCTTGCGGTCCACACCGATGAGCGTGACCTCTCTTTGCTTGGTGCCGCAAAGATACGCATATACGGCAAAGGAAAGATAGCTCTTGCCGCAGCAAAGATCAAATACACGCAGCCTCCCGCGGGGCGGCAATGCATCATAGGCATCGTCCAAAATTTCAAGAAAGCGGCAGATCTGCCGATATTTCGGCCGTGCACGGTCATAAACGCGCCCGTTTTCATCCGCAAGACCGAGCACATGCAAAAAGCCCTGTGCCTGCGGCGCAAGCAGCCGATGCTTTTCCTTATCATGCTGCGCGCTTTGCACCGCCGCGGGCGTTCCCTTTTCCCGGCTCACCGTCACCGCGCCTTTTTTGGAGCAGCGCAGCGTATATGCCGCATCGGTGAAAAACAGGTTCGCCTGGCGGCATTGCCCCGGAAAAAGCTCCGCTGCCTTCCGCGCCGCCGCCTCGGGCGCAAGATTTTCATGCAGCGCCTTGCCGTCTGCGCAAAGCGTTTCAAACTGCACCGCCCGCTCATGGCGTAAAGTCACGCCGTGTACGCCGATGCGCCGCAGGGCGGGGTCGCGGCAAAGCGAAAACACCGCGCGCACCAAATTTCCCTGCCCGATCTGCCAAAGCAGCCGGGCAGCCTCGGTTGCCTTGTCCGCGCTCATATTCTGTATTGCTCCAGCAGCCGCTCCACCAGCGCCTTCACGGCCTTGGCGGCGTTTTCCAGCGGGATATCTTCCCGATAGCTCTTATCTCTGAGCGTTACCTCGGCAACCCCTCTTTCGCAGGTTTTGGGGCTTATGACAACGCGCACGGGAATGCCGAACAGATCCGCATCGGCAAACATGGCGCCGGGGCGAATATCCCTGTCGTCATACAGCACCTCAACGCCCGCCGCCGTCAGCGCCTCATACAGCGCATTTGCCGCGCCGTTTACGGTCTCATCCCCGGCACGCAGATTGCAGATCTCCACCTGCCAGGGCGCGATGCTGATCGGCCAGATCGGGCCGTAATCGTCATGGCTCTCCTCGCAAATGGAAGCGCAAAGGCGACCGACGCCGATGCCGTAGCACCCCATAATCGGATACTGCGCCTCGCCGTTTTGGTCAAGATAGGTCATTTCCATGCTCTTTGTGTATTTGGTGCCGAGCTGGAAGATATTGCCGATCTCAATGCCGTTTTCCACGGTAATTGCGGGCTTGCCGCAATGCGGGCAGAGCGCGCCGGCATAGGTCTTTGCCACATCCGCATAGGTAATTTCCCCAAGGTCTCGCTCGGGGCACAGCCCGGTATAATGATAATCCGTTTCATTTGCGCCGCAAGCCAGGTTATCAATACCCTGCAAAGAGCGGTCGAAAATCACCGTGCAGCCCTCTCCCGGATTCACCGGACCGATAAATCCCGCGGCAATGCCGTCCTCCTCGGTCAGCTGCGCCGCGTGAATCTCCGCGCCGAGATAATTGCGCAGCTTGGTTTCGTTGATTTCAAGATCGCCGCGCACAAATACGATCACAATGCCGTCATCGCTGTTGCGCTGATAGACCACAGCCTTTGCAAGGCGCTTTTCATCCATATGCAAAAACTTTTGCAGCGCCTCTATGGTTTTTACGCCCGGGGTGTGGATCTTCGTCAGCGGCGCGCGCTCGACCGCCTCGTTTTTCACCACGCATTCCGCAGCCTCCATATTGGCCTTATAGCCGCATTCCGGGCAAATGGCGAGCGTATCCTCTCCGATCGGCGTCAACAGCATAAATTCATGCGAAATGCTGCCGCCCATCATGCCGCTGTCGCTCTGCACACCGATAAACCGCTTTACGCCGCAGCGGCGGAAAATGCGCTCATATGCCGTATACATGCGGTCATAATAAGCCCGCAGATCCTCCCATGAGGTATGAAAGGAATAGGCATCCTTCATGGTAAATTCGCGCACGCGGATCAGCCCGCCGCGCGCACGCGGCTCATCGCGGAACTTGGTCTGAATCTGATAGATCATAAACGGGTAATCCGCATAGGATTGCGCCGTATTCCGCGCCAGATGCACGGATGCCTCCTCATGCGTCATACCGAGCACCATATCGTTGCCTGAGCGATCCTTCCACCGCGCCATTTCGCTGCCGATGGAGGTATAGCGCCCGCTTTGCTGCCAAAGGCTTGCGGGCATGGCGACGGGGAAAAGAACCTCCTGCCCGCCCACGGCGTCCATCTCTTCGCGCAGAATCTGCTCGATTTTCCGCGTAATGCGGCGCGTCGGCGTGAACAGCGAATAAATCCCGTTGCACATATATTTCATATATCCGCCGCGGGTCATGAGAATCTGGCTTGCAATGCTGCAATCCGAAGGAGCGGTTTTTGAGGTCGCCCCGAGCATATTTCTAACCTTCATTGTCTTTTTTCGATTCCTTTCCGATGTGCTTTGCAAAAATTGCACAAACGACATATAGTACAGTTCAGTATACCGTTTTTTTGAAAAAAAGTCAAGAAAAACAAAGCATCCGCCGTAAAATTGATAAATTGCGGTTTGATTTTCATCACACAAAAAACTCTTAAAAATGTTTCTCAATAAAGCTTGGGGGCACATCGGAATGATGCGCCCCCAAAAAAGTTATCCGGTTTAGAAAAAATCCGCTTAGAGCAGAAGTTAGAATCTTCTCTGCATATTCACTTTTTGCCGTCATTTTCAATTGAAAAAAGCGGCACATTGCATCGCACATCAAACAAGGATAAAAACTTCTTGTTTATTGTACAATCCTTCGGCATTCTGCCCCCTCAATTGTTGTTTGCCTCTTTTTTCCGATACCACTTGCTCTGTGCCTGCCACAGGCGGCGATATTCCTCGCATTCGCGCAAAAGGCTCTCGTGCGTACCGCTGCCGACCAGCTCGCCCTGCCGCAGCACCAAAATGCGGTCCGCCAAACGTGCGGAGCCGAGGCGATGCGTCACAACCACGGCGCTCTTGCCCTCGGAAAGCGCCGCGAAGCGGTGATAGATGCGGCTTTCCTCATAGGGGTCGATCGCGGCGGTGGGCTCATCCAAAATCATGAGCCAGCGGTCGCGATAATAGCCGCGCGCGATTGCAATGCGCTGCCATTGCCCGCCGGAGAGATCCACACCGTCGTATTCCTTGGAAAGCATGGTCTGCTCTCCCTGCGGGAAGCTGTCGCTGCCCGGGTCCACGCCGTTTTCAAACAGCAAAGGTGCAAGCGACTCCGGCTGCGGTTTTTCCGCGTCGGAAATGGTGATATTTTCCGCCAGGGTCATCTGATATTTCATGTAGCGCTGAAAAACGGCGCTTGCGCAGCCGCTCTGCGCCTGCAGCGTCCGCTCCGAGGTTTTGACGCCGCCGTAGCACACCGCGCCGCTCTGCGGCAGATAAATACCGCTGAGCAGGCGCACCAGGGTCGATTTGCCGGCACCGTTTTCCCCGACAATGGCAAGCGTTTCTCCCGCGTGCAGCGTGAAGCTGACATTCCGCAGCGCATCCGTCTGCGCCTGCGGATAGCGGAACGAAACATCGGAAACGGTAATATCGCACAGCGCGGGGGGCTCTGCGTTGCCGCCGCGCGCACTCGGCGCATTGAGAAAGCCGACATAGTTTGTGATCGCGCTGTTTTCCTCCGCAAGTCCGCTGAACTGCTCCGAAACAAGGTCCTTCATCAGTCCATACAGATTTCCGATGGATTGGAACACGGCGGCAAACACACCGACGGTGATTTTGCCGTTCATCAGCGCATAAAACAGCACGAGCAAAACCGCCGCATAGCCGACATAGGAGCAGATATTCACCCCGAAGGCAACACCTGTATCCCAAATATACCCGCGAAACTGCGGCCGCTGCATTTTGCGCAGCGCGGCTGCATGGCGGCGCTCCAGATAGGGCACCGCGCCGAGAATCCGGTTTTCTTTATACAAATCCCGCCCCACGAGCGCGGATTCAAAATAACCGAACGCGCGCCGCTGCGGCGCGATTTTATCCTCAAGCTCCGTATGATTTTTGCGCTTGATATAATTGGAGAAAAACGCCGGGATGAACACCGCGACAAGGCAAAGAAGCAGCGGCGGATAGATGCGCAGCAAATAGACCGACATAAATACAAGATACGGAATATAGTACGCCAAAATACCAAGGCAGGTCATGGGGAACCATTGCGCGCTGCCAACGCCCTGCTGTGCGCGGTTGAGCTGATCCAGCCATTCCTTATCCTCAAAATCGCGCGGCTCCGCCTCGCTCGCCTTGCGGAAAAAGTCACGGCGCAGCGTTTGCGACATTGTAATATCAAAATGCATATTGAGGAAAGTATTTCCGATTCCGAGTCCCCTTTGCACAACATGGATCGCAATCATCCACAAAAGCGCAAACAAAAAGGGGAGCCACGCGGCATCGTCTGTTGCAAACTCCGCCGCGCGGTCGAACAGGTTTTGGTTCAGCAGCGTCTGCGCCGCGCCGATCAGGCTGAACACGACCCCGAGCAATGTGGACAGAATCACATACCACGGCGCCGTGCGCCACAGGTTCGGCCAGGTCATACGAAACAGTGTCAAGTTGGAGAGGTTTTTCTTTTTCCGTTTTTTCTTCACCGGTACCAACTCCTTTGCAGCTCAAACATTTCGGCATATTTTCCGCCCTTTTGCATCAGCGCTTCGTGGCTTCCCATTTCGGTCACCTTTCCGCCGTCGATAAGCACAACGCAATCGGAAAGCATTGCGGCGCCCAGGCGGTGCGTGATGAAAACGGTGGTTTTGCCCTGACTGATCTTTGCAAACATTTCATAAATGCGGCTCTCCGCAACAGGGTCAAGAGACGCGGTGGGTTCATCCAGAATCTGCAGCGGCGCATCATGATACAAACAGCGCGCAATCGCAAGCCGCTGCGCCTGCCCGCCCGAGACGCCGACGGAATCCTCCTCCAGCTTTCCGAGCTCCGTATCAAAGCCCTGCGGCATCTGCAAAATCGCATCCGTCAGCGCAAGCTGCTGCGCAGCCCATTTCATTCTTTCCTCATCATCGCGCGAGAGATCCCCAAGCTTGATATTATCGCGCACGGAGACGGAATAGCTTGCAAAATCCTGAAACACCACGCCGAGCAGCGCCTTGCGGCTCGCATAGGAAAATTCGCGGATATCACGCCCGTTGTAAAGAATTTTTCCCGTATAATTTTCATATAGGCCGAGCAGAAGCTTTGCCATGGTGGTTTTGCCGGCACCGTTTTGCCCGACAACCGCATAATGCAGCCCGTTTTCAATTTTGAGATTGAAATGCGTTAAAACAGGCTCTTTTGCATCGGGATAGGTAAAGCAAACATCCGAAAATTCCAGGCTTTCAAACGGCGGCAGCCCCTGCGCATCGGGCAGATCGTTTGCCCCGGGCACCTCCTCAAGCGCGCAGAACTTCGTATATTCCGCAAGATAGGCGGTCAGCTCCGAATAGTTGAACACAACATCGGGCAGCACATAAGCAAATGCCTGCATCAGCTGCGCCACCGTGCCGATGAGGGAAATGTATACACCGATGGTAATCGCTCCTGCGCGCAGCGGCAGCACCAGCAGCCCGTAAATCAGCACGGAGCCGAAAAGCGTAATCAGGCTCACCAAATTATTGTGTGTCCTTTTTTTCAGCCAAAGCATATTATTTTTCTTTGAAGTTTGACGGTATTCCGCCTCCCATTTTTCCGTAACAGAGCCGTCATAATCGAACAGTGCCCGCTCCTCAACGCTTTCCTTGCCCGTCAGCAAAGATTCCAGATACTCAAGATGCCGCCAATGCTTGGTCAGCGCCTTGCGCTCCTCATAAAGCTTTCTGCCGCCCTTTGCATGGATGAAAAAGCCCGGCACGGCGAATACAAGCAAAACCGGCAGCGCCCACCAGGCGCTGCGGATCAGCACCGCGGCAAGAGACACAATGCCGACGACCGTGCCGAGGTTCCCCAGTATTTTATCAAAGCCGACAATGAATTTTGTGGTCGGGTCTTCCCCGATACGGACGCAGAGGTCCCATGTTTCGCTGTTTTCGATATGGCGATAGGCAAGCCTTGTCCGTTTTGCAACGACCGCCGCGCGGATCTTGCGTTCCGCCGCCTGCCGCAGTCCGATTTTGACAAAGCCGATCAGATATTCCTGCACATATTTAAACAGCTGCACGCCGAGCAAAAGCCCGAGGCACAGAAAAATTGCGCTGCGCGGCTGCTCGCCGCGGGCAATGCGAAGCGCCGTATCCACAAAATCCGCCGTGAGCAGAACCGTGAACGCGGGGAGAGCCGCGTCGATAACGATATACAGCACGCGCAGCGTGGCAAGCAGCGGAGAAAAATGAAAACCGAACCGCAAAAAATCAAACAGGGTATATTTGCGGGGCTTTGTATAAAACGCATTGGTATATGCCGCCAAAGACGGCTCTTTTTTTTGCATGCTCCTCATCCTCTCGTCATGGCGCACCGGCGCGCCGCATCATCAGGAAAGCTGTGTAATTTTCTGCTGCAGCGCCCTTGCGGCATTTTCGTCGCTCGGTGCCGGAAACGCCGCAATTTCTTTGCCCTGCGCCGATAAAATCAGCGTTTGCGGCGGCTTTTTGCAAAGGCGCGCCGCCAGGGTGCCAAGCTCCGTTTTGCGCAGCTCGAGCGAAAGCTCCTTTGCCGCAAAGGAAAAGCTCTCTTTTTCCACGCGGTCGCGCGCAAGATCGATATGCGCAAGGGTCAGCATGCCCTTTTGCCCCTCAAAAACCGTGATCTGCGCCACGGTATAGCAAAGCGAACGCGCCGCGCGGTCAAAGCCGACGCGCGCACGGCGGCGGGAGAAATCATATCCGCCGACGCTGTCCGAAAACACAACATGCTTTTGCTTCTCTTCAAACAGCGCATGGTGCGAATGCACAAGCTGATACACGAAGCCGTCGATGGTATCGTCCTTCGGCATGCGGTTTGTGATCGCCACAATCAGAAAGAACAGCGCGCCGACAATCAACGCCCGCTGCCCGAGCAGCGCCCCCTGCTGCGCAAAGAAAATTTTGAAAATGCCGAAGCCGATCAGCGCAAGAGCTGCAAGATACAGCACCGTGACATAGCTCGGCAGCCCGAAATACATGCGAACCTTTGTTTTCATCGTTTTCTCCTTATCATTGTGGTAAAGTCGCACAAAAAAGAGCGCCCCCCCCCGTTGTTTTTCGTGCATTATTATATCACGCCTGTCAGCTTTTGTCAATTACTGATTTTTCATTTTTCCTCAACTCTCGGTTGACTTTTTGATTTTTTCGCCATGGAAAAGACCTTGCAAAGCATCGGTGAATATGGTACAATAAAGCATCACCAAAAGGGAGTCGAAACAGCTATGGCAGAAAAATTTGATTTGGATCAATATTGCAGCAAAACATATCCGCAAACGCTGGAGGAGCAAATTGCCTTTCTGCGCGACCATCCGTTTTTGAAAAATGCCCGCGCCGCCCGCGCCGAGCGCTATGCAGACTATCTCACCCCGCGCTATCATTTTGTCAACGCCGAGGGATATATGAACGACCCCAACGGGTTTTGCTATTGGAACGGCCGCTATCATCTGTTTTTCCAGCAGCTTGTCGGCAGGGTAATGGTTTGGGGACATGCCGTGAGCCGTGACCTTGTGCATTGGACGGAGCTGCCCTATGCCATCCATCCCGACCCGACGGAAAACGAGGAATCCTCCTGGTCGGGCGGGGCATGCACGACAAAGGACTGCGCAAGCATCTTTTATTACGGTCACGGCGGCCACACGGGTCTTTATTGCCAAAAGAGCCGTGATCCTCTCTTGCTGAATTGGGAGCGCACCACGCGCGGACCGGCGATTGCGGGCGACACCTCCGAGGAGGAAACGCACCGCGTTCCCTATGCGCAGTATCCCGCCGTATACGACGGCACCGTGTTTTTTGAAAACGGAAAATATTATGCCATCTCCGCAGGCGTTCAGCGCCGCGCGGACGACACCTTTACAAGGCAGGAATATCTCTTCTCCTCCGACGATCTTGCCTCCTGGCATTATGAGCACCCGTTTTTGGAGGACGATGCATTCAATTCCATCGGGGACGACGGCGCATGCCCGTACCTTGTGCCCATCGGGCAGGACCCGGACAGCCGCATCCTTTTGACCTACAGCCATCGCTTCGGTCCGCAATATCTGCTCGGCAGGCTGGACCGTGAGCGCATGAAGCTGCATATTATCGGCGGGGAACGCATTTCAAACACCTCCATGTGGTGCGGCTATATGGCGCCTGCCGCCTGCGCCGACAAGGATGGGGCGGGCGTGCCGACGGCGGTCTATGTGATGCATTCCTTCGGCCATGGAGACTGCATGAGCCTGCCGCATAAGCTCTATCTCTCCGAATTTCCGCAGCGTATCCGCGTGCAGGTCAGCCCCGAGGTGTTCACTCTGCGCCGCAATGCGCGCACGGTGGAGCCCTTCACCGTATCCGCGGGAGAAGAGGTCGTGATCGATGCCGCGCGCGGAAGCTGCACGGAAATCGATGTGAGCCTTGATCTGTGGCAGCAAAACGCTACCGCCACATTGAAGCTCTTCCGCAGCGAGGACGGGCGGCAGTATACGGCGCTGAATCTCTTCCCAAGCTGCGGTGATATGTACCGCCTGAGCGACGACTGGCATGTCGACTGCATTTTGCAGCTTGACCCGACAAACGGCAGCGACCCGAAGCGGGAATGCCGTGCAAGCGTGCCCGAATCCATTGCCGTGCCGCTGAATTATATGCAGCCGCTGAAGCTCAGGATTTTCCTTGACCAAAGCGTGATTGAGATCTTTACGGAGCGCGGCAGTCATTTTCAATATAATAACTTCCATTATAAATCCACATATATACATACTTATAATTACCAGATTTTTCAATACCAAAACCATAATAACTATAAAACACATTAAAATCTTTATATTTTGCATCAGGATTTTCCTTGAATTCTTTTGTTCTTAAAAAGTCAATTACTTCATCATATAAATAATTTGAATCATTTACTAAATTAACTTTCATTTTTAAATTATAAATTATTAAAAAGTTTATAACTATTAAAAATAATATTGAACTTATAATAAATATCTTTTTATTCTTTTTCTTTATTTTTTCTTTATCTTTTATCGAAGTAATAATTGCTTTTTCTTTAGCTTCATCACTATTATCTTTTTCTCCATTAATTAACTCTTCGATACTTATATTAAGTTCATTACATATTTTTTTAAATAGTGAAACATCAGGAAAACTTATTCCCCTTTCCCATTTACTTACAGCATTTATACTTACACCCATTTTTTGTGCAAACTGCTCTTGAGTCATATTCTTTTCTTTTCTCAAACTTGCAATAAATTTACCGATTTTAACTTGATCCATATTCTCACTTCCTATAAAAATATTATCATTCAAATAATTATTTTTACACACACCATTGGTTTAATTTCATTATTTACCTATTATTTTGCCAATTATTTTATATAATAAAACTAGAGTGAGCTCTCTAGTTTCCTTTTTTAGTTCCCTATTGTGGTCGGGATCACCGCTTTTTTTATTACACTTTTTTCAAATGCAATACCAATATAATATAATTTCTTATTAAAGTCAATTATTATATTGCTTAAAAGTTACATTATGAGTTAATACTCATAAAAAAATACCATAAAGGTATTAATTCCAAACTAAATTATATTTTAAATTTCTTTTAAATAAATCCCATAAATTTGCTTTTAAAACATTTTCATTTACTGTTATATCAACCTCTGATATTAAAATATCATTATCATTAAGTACTTTAACTTTACCTATTACATCACCCTTTTTAACTGGGGCAGTTATTTTATCTACCAGTATTTTAAATTTATAATTACTTGGTTTATCACTTGCATTTAAAAGTTCTATTAAATCATTTACAAGTACTACATCAACTTTTTCTTTTTTACCTTTTTGTACATTTACCTTACCAAGTATTTCACTTTTATTTTTAATTAAGTTAACTTTAAATGTATTAAAACCGTAATTTAAAAGTTTTACTGTATCACTACTTCTTTTTTCAATTGATTCTTCACCCATAACTACACTTATTAATCTTAAATTATTTTTCTTCCCTGTAGCAGTTAAACAATAACCTGCTTTTTGAGTAAACCCTGTTTTAAGTCCATCTACTCCATCATAAAATCTAACAAGTTTATTAGTATTAACAAGCCAGATCTGTGAACCATCCGGTTTAGTTAAATATTCTTCGTATACTCTTGTAAAATCAAGAATTTTTTCATGTTTTAAAAGTTCTCTTGCCATAACTGACATATCATATGCTGATGAATAATGTCCTTCTTCATCAAGACCGTGAACATTAACAAAATGAGTATTTTTAAGACCTAGACTTTCTGCCTTTTTATTCATTGCTTCGATAAAATGTTCTTTAGAACCATAAGTTTTTTCCGCTAAAGCAACAACTGCATCATTAGCGGATGCCATAGCAACACCTTTTAAAAGATCTATTACTTTATATTTATCACCAGGATTTAAAAATATTTGACTACCTCCCATCGAAGAGGACTCAGTAGAAATCTCTACAATATCATCATATTTTAATGAACCATCATCAATTTTTTCCATTATCAAAAGCATACTCATTACCTTTGTCATCGAAGCCATTGCAAGTGGTTCATTTTCATTTTTTGAATATAATACTTTTCCTGTATTAAAATCTACTAAAATAGCACTTTTTGCACTTATGTCCATTTCAACAGCACTTACATTTTTTATAAAAATAAAACTAAATAAAGAAATTAATATAAAAACAATTTTTTTCATTTGCACCTCATATTAATTTTTATTAATTATTTTCTAAAAAAATACCAATTTATTTTGATTTAAGTTAAGATTTTGGTATAATTTAGTTAGAAAGGTTAAAGGTTATGACAAAAAAAAGTAAAAAAAATATTAAAGATGATTATAAGTCATCAAAATGGTTACCAATATTTTTAATTGCTCTTCTTTCAATATTTGTAGTACTTGTAAATAAGAAACTTGATAATGATTTATGGTACTTATTAACCGAAGGAAGATACATATTAAAACATGGTATATTTCATACTGACCCATTTTCAATACACGAAGGATTAAATGTTGTTGTTCAAAACTGGCTTTCAGCATCATTTCTATGGGTAGTATATGATTTCTTCGGAGAAATGGGAATTCTATTATTAATAGTTATATGTAATATTTATATATGCATATTACTTTATAAGATTTGTATGCTTATTAGTGAAAATAATAGAACTATTTCTTTAACATTAATGTTTGTTTGTGATTTAACATTAATAAGCCACTTTATAGTTTCAAGGCCACAGATATTTAGTTACATAACACTTCTTGGACTAATATATGCTCTTGAACTATATATTCACAAAAAAGATAAAAAATATTTGATATGGCTTCCTATTATTTCACTAATTCAAATAAATATGCACGCCTCTTTATGGGTAATGCTTTTCTTATTTATCTTATGTTATGTAATTGATTCATTCAATATCAAAGAATTAAGACTTCAGGGTTATGAGAAAAAGCCTTTATTTATTGCAATAGGAATTTCTATTTTAATGGGACTAATTAATCCATATTTCTATAAAGCAATAACATTTATATTTGGTTCATTTTCAGACCATTATATGCGTATATTTATTAAAGAACTTTTACCATTTAGTTTAGATTTAGATATATGTAAACATATGGCAATTATTATTCTTTTAATAGGTCTAATCTATACTTACTTTAGAGAGGGAAAAGTTAGAGTAAGATACATATGTTTATTTTGTGGAACAATGATTTTAGGATTTATGGCTTTAAAAGGATTTAGTAATTTCATTTTAGTCGCATTTTTCCCACTTGCATATTTCTTTAAAGATATGGTTCCAAAAGATTTAAGAATAATATTTAAGCCAGTTCAAAATGCAGTTAATTATCTATTTATGACATTTGCAATTATAATGTTTATTGGCTTTGGTTACTTTTATATCACTAGTAAAGATAAGATAACACTTTCACATAAAGCTGAAGGCGCTATAAATAATTTAGAAAAATATTATAAAGATACTAAAAGTGCAAAAGTATATTCATCATTTAATGATGGAGGCTATGTAGAATTTAGAGGTTATAAAGCCTATATTGATCCAAGAGCAGAATATTTCTTAAAGAAAAATAATGGAAAAGCTGACATATTCAAAGAATTTTATGATTTACAACATGGTAATTTAGATGCTCATGAATTTTTAGAAAAATATAATTTTACCCATCTTTTAGTGGCTAATGATGATTGGTTATATAATAGAATAGATACTACTAAAGAAAATTATTTTGTATTATATGAAAATACTGATAAAGGTTATAGATTATATGCAAGAAATGATACATTTTCAGATGAAGAAAGAGAAAAAATTGTTAATGAGTACACTAAAGTAGTTGATGAAGCCATAAAAAAAGGTTCAAAATAACTTGAGCCTTTTTATTTTTTATTATTTTTAAGTAATTTATAATAACCTATATTTTCTTCATAAAATAATAGTTTATTTTGACTTTCTTTAATAATTTTACCAATATAACTTTTTGATACATTTTCTATATCAGATATTTCTGAAAGTGATAGGTTTTCATTATAATAAAGTTCTAAAATACTTTTTTGTTTATCAGTAAATAAACATTTATAAATATTATAAAGCTCGCTATAGTAAATAAAATTTTCCATTATAGCATATCCTTGAATAAACCATAGATATAGTTTTCAATATCAAATGTATCTAAGTCTTCCATTTTTTCACCAAGTCCAATGAATTTAACAGGAATATTTGTATTTTCCTTAATAGCAAGAACTATTCCTCCTTTTGAGGAACTATCCAGTTTAGTAAGAACTATACCAGTAATATTTGTGATTTTTTTAAATTCAGTTGCTTGCATAATACCATTTTGACCAGTTGTTGCATCAATTACCAAAAGTGTTTCATGAGGAGCACCAGGTATAAGTTTACCTATTACTCTATTAATCTTTTCTAGTTCATTCATAAGATTAACTTTATTTTGAAGTCTTCCTGCAGTATCGACTAAAACAATATCATTATTATTTTCTTTAGCTTTTTGTATACCATCATATATTACTCCAGCAGGATCAATATTTTCTTTACCATAAAAATCTGTTCCAACTTTTTCACTCCAAAGTTTTAATTGTTCAACAGCACCAGCACGGAATGTATCTCCCGCAACCATCATTACACTTTTACCCATATTTTTAAATTTATAAGCAAGTTTGGCAATTGTTGTAGTTTTACCTACTCCATTTACACCAATCATTAAAATAACTGTTGGACCATTTTCACTATAATTTATTTTATCAGTTAAATTTTCACCTTCAACATAAATAATGAAAAGTTCATCGACAATTACTTCATTTAAATATTTTGTATCAATAATATTTTCTTTTCTTACTCTTTCTTTAATTCTATCCATAAATTTAAAGACAGTATTTATACCAATATCGGCACTTATGAGTATCTTTTCAAGTTCATCAAAATATTCATCACTAACTTTAGTATATTTAATACCAAGTAAACTTAATTTAGAGACAAATTCATTTCTAGTTTTTTCTAAACCTTTTTCATATTTAGTGGTTACTTCATCATCAGTTTTCTTAGTAAATTTATCTTTTAATTTTGTAAAAAATGACATTATAACTCCACATTATGATAAATATTTGAAACATCCTCAATATCATTAAGCATATTTAAAAGAAGTTCAAATTTTTCTTTATCTTCACCCTCTAAAGTGACTTTATCTTTTGCAAACATTCCTACTTCATCATATAGATAATCAACATTTGGAATAACTTTTTCAATTACATCTTTTAGTTTATTTTCATCTGTTGGATTAACTGAAATTGTAATAACTCCATCTTCACTTTCAAAGTCCACTGGCTCGATACCTTCCTCTAAAAGTTTATCAAATATTTCTTCTTCATTATCATATTTAAATGAAACAACTCCTAGATAATCATAATTATAAGCAACTGAATTTGTTACTCCTAAACTTTTATGTACTTTATTAAAGGCTGCTCTTACAAAACCTACAGTACGGTTAACATTATCTGTTAAACATTTAATAATAAGTGTTGAAGTTCCTGGTCCAAAACCTTCATAAGTTACTACCTCATATTCATCTTGTCCCATTCCTTTTGCCTTATCAATCGCTCTATTAATTATATCTGAGGGTACCTCATTTTTTTTAGCCTTTTCAATAATTCTTTTTAATACAATATTAGAATCTGGATCAGGAATACCTTTCTTTGCTGCTAAATAAATTTCTTTAGCAAATGTTGTATAAATTTTTCCTCTTGCAGCACCTGTTTTTTGAATGCTTGCTTTTCTAACTTCATATGCTCTTCCCATATTTTCTCCTTCTTTCTAGATTTATTTTACCAAATTTCCGAGAAAATGTCTTTATTTTATGATTATTTTATGCTTTTATTTTCTACTTTTTTTACCAAAGACCTACATAATAAAACATCCTCTTGTGAAACTTCTGCTATTTTAGCAATTTCTTGAATATCTGTGTCTAATGAAATACGGTATCTACTTATATAAATAATTCTACTAATAAGCATTAACTTTTCTAAAAAATTTTCATTGTTATTTATTAATTCATTTAAACTTTTACTAACAGTTTTTATAACCATTTTTGCTTCTTCGGAAAGGACTATATAATTATCTTCATTTTTTATTTTTCCAAATGAATAAAGTTTATTTATTTGCATATTTAAATCTTCAGATGTTGGTATTTTAGAATTTTTCCAAAGTGTAAAACTATATTCTGAAAGTGATATATTAAATTGAACTAAAATTGACATCATTGTCTGAATTTTTATATTTATGTTTTTATCACTAAAATCAGGATTTTCATTATAAAACAATCTATATATTTCAATCAATATTTTATCATCAGTATTCAAATCATATTTTTTGAATTGTTTTAAGAAATATAATTGCTCCACCATTTCTGTTAATAATGAAATAACTACTTTACTACCCTGTTTATCACATTCAAATTTAATACCATTTAAATTGTTGTATTCAAATTTGCATCCTTTACTTATAATTACTTTTTCATAATAAAGTAGCTCATCATTTTTGTACCTAATATTTTCCGACACACCATTGTAGTGAGAAAAAACTTCCAATTTCATATTATTAAAATTTTTAAAAATTGTTGCAAGTATTCTAACATTTGTTACCATATCAACACGATTATGATTATTTACAAAATCAGTTAATAAATTATTTACATCACTTAAATCATTATTATTAATTTCAGTTATTCCTTCATAATTAATGATAAAACTTTCATTTTCCAAATTATATGATTTACTTATTTTTACCTTTTCCATTTAATCTCCTCTTAACTTAATTATATGTGTATTTTATACACTTGTCAACATAAAATAAAAACTAATTATGTTTTTCAATAATTAGCTTTCTTGTTATAAAATTATATACCATTACAATAGCTGTAGCAAATAGTTTTACTATCATTACATCTATTCCAAGTTTCTTTGTACCTAAATATATAAGTACTTCATTAATTCCTAATCCTACTACACTTAATAAGACAAAAATAATTACTTCTTTAGGTGTTTGTTTTTTTGCCTCAAAAACCCATTTTGTACTTAGAAAATAATTAAATGTAAGGGAAATAATAAATGATATTGCAGCACTTATTAGTTCATTTAATCCTATTACTTTTGCAAGTAAGAATAATATTCCATAATCAATTACAAAAGCAATACCTCCGACTACACCAAATTTTAATATTTGATTTATTAATTTTTTCATATTATTTCTTCATTAAATTCATAAGTAGTTCATATTGTTTTTTATTATTTTTAGCAACCACTCCTAAAACGATACCTGATAAATACATCATTAATGTAAGTAAAAATAATACACTTGCAATTACAAATCTTACTTGATGAACCGGTATATTACCTAATACTGGAATACCTAATATTAAACTAATAATTAATAAAAGTGTTCCAAGTATTCCAAAAAATGCTCTTGGTTTATATTCTTTGAATAGTACTGCAATTGTTTTTAGTACTTTAAAACCATCTTTATACGTATTAAGTTTTGATACACTACCTTCTGGTCTATCTTTATAATTAACTGGAACTTCCACTAAATGATAGTTTTTATCTACTGCATGAATAGTCATTTCTGTCTCTATTTCAAATCCTTTTGATAAAACTGGAAATCCTTTTACAAAATCATAACTAAATGCACGATAACCTGTCATTATATCTTTTACATTATTATGAAACAATTTATTAATTAAAAATCTTACCATTTTATTTCCTAAATTATGAAATGGTCTTTTATTTTCTGTAAAATATGTTGAGGATAGTCTATCTCCAATTACCATATCAGCCTTTTTAGATAATATTAAATCACACATTTCTCTTGCATTTTCGGCTGGATATGTATCATCTCCATCTATCATTATGTAACACTCGGCATCAATATCTCTAAACATTGAACGAATTACATTTCCTTTTCCTTGTTTATATTCATAAACTACTGTTGCTCCAGCTTTTCTTGCTATTTCATCGGTATGATCGCTAGAGTTATTATCATACACATAAATTGTTGCCTCTGGTAAAGCTTTTTTATAATCCTTTACTACTTTGGCTACTGTTTTTGATTCGTTATAACACGGTATCAATACTGCTATTTTTTCCATAGTACCTTCTTTCTTAATTATATACTAACATACTTTATATATAAAAGCAAAAAAAATATTAAAACCTATTAATAAGTTCTAATATTTTGTTATTTTAAATATCTTTTTAAATATAAACCTGTATAAGAATTTTTATTTTTTACTATTTCCTCTGGAGTACCAGTACAAACTATTTTACCACCACCATCTCCACCTTCAGGCCCTAAATCAATAATATAATCTGCTACCTTAATTACATCCAAATTATGTTCAATTACAATAACAGTATCACCATTATCAACAATACTATTTAATATTTCAAGTAATTTTTTAATATCATCAGTATGAAGCCCTGTCGTTGGTTCATCTAATATAAATACACTCTTACCAGTGGCCTTCTTTTGAAGTTCTTTAGAAAGTTTAACTCTACCTGCCTCTCCTCCAGAAAGTTCTACAGCACTTTGACCAAGTTTAATATATGAAAGACCAACATCATTTAAAACTTTTAATTTATTATATATTTTAGGAACATTTTCAAAAAATTCTAAAGCCTGGCTAACACGCATATCAAGTACATCAGCAATATTTTTACCTTTGTATGTTACATTTAAGGTCTCTTTATTATATCTTTTACCATGGCATACATCACAAGTTACATAAACATCAGGTAAAAAGTGCATTTCTATTTTCTTAACACCATCACCTTGACAAGCTTCACATCTTCCACCTTTTACATTGAAAGAAAACTTGCCCTTATCATAACCTTTGATTTTAGCCTCTTTAGTATTTGTAAATAAATCTCTAATATCATCAAAAACTCCTACATAAGTTGCTGGATTACTTCGTGGTGTTCTACCAATAGCATCTTGTGTAATCATTACAACCTTATCAATATTAGAAAGTCCTTCGACTTTATCACATTTACCAGGAATAACTTTTGATTTATATACATAATTTTGAAGTGTTTTATAAAGTATTTCATTTACTAAAGTACTTTTACCACTTCCAGAAACACCGGTTACACAAACAAATTTACCTAAAGGAAAATCTACATCAATATCTCTTAAATTATTTTCTTTAGCACCTTTGATGGTTAAAAATTTGCCATTTCCTTTTCTACGAGTTTTAGGCACTTCAATTTTAAGTTCTCCACTTAAAAATTTGCCGGTTAAACTATTTTTATTTTTCATAACTTCCTCAGGAGTACCAAAAGCCACAACATTACCGCCATTTTCTCCAGCACCAGGTCCAATGTCCACTAAAAAGTCGCATTGTCTCATTGTATCTTCATCATGTTCAACTACAATTAAAGTATTACCTAAATCTCTCATTTCTTTAAGACTATCAATAAGTCTTTGATTATCTCTTTGATGAAGTCCAATTGAGGGTTCATCAAGAACATATAATACACCAGAAAGTTTACTTCCTATTTGAGTAGCTAACCTAATTCTTTGGGCTTCACCACCAGATAATGTTTCTGCACTACGATTTAAAGTCAAATAATTAAGTCCAACATTTTCCAAAAATGTAAGTCTATTAATAATTTCTTTTAAAACAAGTAAACTAATATTTTTTTCTTCTTCATTAAGTTTTAAACTTTCTAAGAAATTTTTAAGCTTTGTTAAGTTCATATCTGTTAAATCAAAAATATTCTTTTTGTTTATAAATACATTTAAAACTTCTTTTTTTAGTCTTGTACCTTTACATTTTTCACAAGTACTTTCAACCATATAATTTGAAAGCCAATCTCTTACCCAGGATGCAGATGTTTCAATATATCTTCGCTGAAGTAAATTAACTACGCCTTCATAATAATCAGTTACATATCTAACATTTCCTGTTTTTGATTCATACTTAAAATCAAGTTTTTCTTTTGTACCATAAAATATAATATCAAGTTTTTCACGAGAAATATTTTTAACTGGAGTATCCATATCTATATCATATTTTTTACATACTTGTTTTAAAGCACTAAAATATAAATTATTATCATTATTTATAGGAAGAAGTGCACCATGATTTAAAGTTTTATCTTTATCAGGCATAATAAGATCCTCACTTATTTTAAGTTTAGTTCCAATACCCTTACATTCATCACAAGCTCCATAAGGTGAGTTAAATGAAAAAAGCCTTGGTTCTAGTTCAGGAATAGAATAATTACATTTATTACAAGCATATTTTTCACTCATAACTATTTCTTCTTCATCAATTAAAAATACTACTTTACCATTTGCCATTTTACAAGAGGCTTCAATATCTTCGAAAATTCTACTTCTTTCATCACTTGCAACTGTTAATTTATCAATTACTATATCAATATTATCTTTTTTATTTTTTTCTAATGAAAAATCATTATCAACATTAAGATAGTTACCATTTACCCTAAGTTTAGTATAACCACTTTTTTTAGCATCTTCAATTTCTTCCTCATGCATACCTTTTTCACCGTGAATTATTGGTGATAAAATACTTATTTTTTTACCATCATATTCCATAATTTTATTAGTCATTTCCTCAATAGATTGACTTTTAATAGGAATTTTATGAGTTGGACAATAAGGCACACCTATTCTAGCAAATAAAAGTCTTAAATAATCATATATTTCCGTAATAGTTCCAACTGTTGAACGTGGATTTTTATTCGTAGATTTTTGATCAATACTAATTGAGGGTGATAATCCTTCGATTGAATCAACATCTGGTTTTTCTGTACCACCAATAAACTGTCTTGCATAAGCAGATAAGCTTTCAACATATCTTCTTTGACCCTCAGCAAAAATTGTATCAAATGCTAAACTACTTTTTCCACTACCTGATACACCAGTCATTACAATTAATTTATTTTTAGGAAGTTCAATATTTATATTTTTTAAATTATTTTCTCTTGCTCCCTTTATTATAATTTTATCCATACTATCCCTTCTTTGCTTTTATTATTCTACCACAAAAATTATTTTTTTTGCATAATTAATATAACATATTTAAAAGTATATTTCAAGTACACTTGTTCGATTAAGTTTGAAATAAAAAATAATAGTTTTATTTACTATTATTTTCATTATAAACTTCAACTTTTTTTAAGCAATAATTTCCTTTTGGATGGGTAAAACACTCCATACAAACATCATAGTCCTTTTCTACCATATCAAACCCTGTTATAAGCGGATAAATACCATTCATAATACTTGGCAAGAAAAATATTACAACAGCAATTATAAATTTTGTAATAAGACCTCTAATACCTTTTTTAACTTCTTTATCGTCATCTGATATAACTGCTTTTCCAAGAGTAATTATACCTAATACAATTAATGCAATTGGTAACACAATTTTAAATATTAAAAGCACATAACCAAGGCCTTGCCAAATTGTTATAGTACTAGCACAAAATCCATTTTCTGTTCCTATATTCATAATTTCACCCCTTTGGTAACAATACTATACCATATATTAGAAAAAATTACAAATAAAAAACCATTATTTAATATATAATGGTTACTTACTAACTTGACAGTTATTTGGACTACATATACAATTTACACAAATCATATAATCTGCTTCAACTTCACTAAATCCGTTAACAAGTTTGAAACATGCTGTAACAAGGTTTGGTAAAAAGAATATAACAACTGCAGCAATAAATTTAGTAATTAATTTATTAACTTGAGTTTTAATCTCTTTATCATCATCAGCAAGAACAGCCTTTCCAAGTCCTATAATTCCTAGAACAATAAGCATAATAGGAATAACTATTTTTAAAATTAAAACGATTCTTCCAATGAATTGCCATACCTCAGCAGTAGTAGAACAAAAAGCACCATTTCCAACATTATCAATACCTGACATATACAACTCTCCTTTACATATCTTTATTTTACCTTTTTTACCTAATTATGTCAATAATTAAGTGTCCACTTTACATTATTTATCTAAATAAACTAAATCCTTTTGAATCATGGTCATCTATTCTTGTAAAACCTAATTCTTTAAGTAGTTTCTTTATAACTACATTATCATCAATTTTATCATCAACATTTGGCATATTATAAAAGACCTTGCTTCCACTTTCTTTTTCAAAATCAGCAACATCACTTTGTGAAAGTACACTTCTATTTAAAATAATCTTTTTACCTTTTAATTTATTAAATGCTTGTCTATCTAATTTAATTAATTTATTAAGTTGAATTAATCCTGGTTCTATTAAATAAAGCACATCAGTAAAATAACTTTCAACATCAGCATTATTCATATCTATTAATATAACTTCAGTTTCATTATTGTTTAAGTTACTTAAATACTTATTTAATTCAAAACTATTAACATTAATATCAAGATTATTATCATTAAAATATATTAAATCACCCTTATCAAGTTCACATGCTTTAACTTTATAATTCTTTTCTAAGTGTTTTTTTAATAAATATGTAAGAGTTGTTGCTCCAGCATGTTCTGTAACATTCTTAATACCAATAATTCTTTGTCCTATAAAACCAACATTATTTGTTTTAGCATTATCATTAAGTTTAGGTTCTTCCATACGCATATTTAAATCTTGATAATTTGCAACATCTTTATATGAATTTGGATTATCTATTAAAAATGGTATTGCATCAGCATTTTTTGTAAAATTATAAATACCCATAGATACTAAACTTGATAAATACACTGGTGAAGATACAACATTAGAATCATCTAAAAGAATAATAACTTTAGACATGTCAAATGCCACGGATAAATTTTGTATTGTATTAATATTTTCATAATCCTCAATGGCTGTAATATCAAGTATCATTTTATTGTAATAAAAATTTTTAAAAGTTGCAGCTAAATCATCTACAGTAAAAACTCCATTTAAAGTTTTTATTACATCAATACCTAAGCTCATTAAAACACTTTCATTTTTATTTGAAATAATAACATTCATTTTTTCTCCTATCTATATAATAATTTTGTTTCGCCAATTGCTCTAAAATTAAATAATGAATTTACAATTGGAATATCTAATTGATAAAAAACATATATTTGATAATAATAACCTTTCAGAGTATCTTCACTATTAGTCTTTTGAGCAGGTATCTTTGCTATACAAAATGAATCTTTCTTTCCAGTTATAGTTTTTTCACCAGTACGGGTATAGCCCACTACCACGGCTTTATTAGTATGTTTATTTAAATTTTCCTCTATCATTTCACAAGATCCAGTTTGTCTATATGAATTACTATCAAGTGAATCAATAATTTTTTGTAAAGTTTCTTGATCTTTTAAGCTAGTGTTACAAGAACCACTTACACATTCAGCACTAGTATCAAATCCACCAGCACTTTCCAAAATAGATACAAGTTGATCTTTTATAGCAAATGCATTAGATTGATTAATTGTAAGTGACATAATACCTGCAAAAGCTAAAACTAATATAACAACAATTAAAAATAATTGTATTCCGCCTATACTTTCCTTCATCTTTTACCCCTTATAATTACACAAAAATTCTTTACCATCCAAATAGCATTTAACCATTCCATCGCTATCTGGTTCTGGTGAACATTTTGCTTTTTCACAACTAGTTTGCATAACATAATTATTTTTAATCATTGGCCAAATAGTAAAGTAAAAAAAGGCTATTAGAATAGCCACACAAATTACAACAACAACTAGATTTGATAGCTCTCCCGTAGCCCTTTTCATATTATTTTACTCCTTATTTACCATCTTCAGCTTGATCTTGTTCAGGACAAGTAATTACTGTTTCATTTAATGTAATTCCATCATCATCATAAAATCTACACTTTCTATCATTACCTGTTCCCTCACATGCAACTGCTTGAGCACAGTGAGTTCTTGCTAAAATTGCACCTTTTAATTGTGGATATAAGAAAACAGTAAATAATGATAATATTGCTGCTATAGCAACTACAGTAATAACTGTTGTACTTAATTCACCAGTAGCTTCTTTCATATAATTTATTCCTCCTTTATTTTATATTTTTATTATAACAATTTTTTATATTTTTATCAATATGCTTTACATTATAAATTAATCATTTGTAGAACGGCTAGTATTAAAACAATCATAACACCTATACCTGTAGTAATAAGCATTTTCATTGTCATACCTTCCATTTTATCAAGTCTATTTTTATATCTTGTTTCTCTCGCTTTTTGTTGTAATGATGAGATTGACTTTGAAAACGTTAATAATTGTTCCTGTTTTCTTTCTTGTCTTCCTAAACTTAATCTATACAAAAGTCTCATCATCCTCATACTATCTCTTACCGGATATGTTTTAGCAAATTCCATATAAGGATTAATTGAATCATCTCCAGAGTTAATAGCATTTATTAAATCTTGAAGTCCAGGTTTGAATATCTCTGGTGCATCATTAATTGATTTACCTATTGCCACTGGAACAGTATAATGTTGAATTAAAATCTCAATACTTTTTAAATAATGTGGTAAAAGTGAATCAATTTGTGAAATATGCTTTTTATAATAACTTTGTAAATTAATATAAGTTAATTTAAATACACCATATCCTACAGCACAAGCAAGTACAATCTTTATAGCGGAAAAACCACCAGTTATTGATAACAAAAATGCAAGTATTAAAGTAATTAAACCATTTCTAACCCTTTGGTTAAATAATATATCAGGATTAACTGCATTACCATATTTAGCCTTTACATAAAAGTCCCAATCACTTTCCTTTAGTTTTCTAAATATTGCTTCGTTATCACTAACAAGTTTGCTAAAACTAATTTGACCTGTAGCAAACATTATTCCATATATAATTACGCCTAAAATAACTATTTCATAATACATATTATTCTACCCCCACATCTTCATTGTAATACTTCTCTCCCTTTAAAAGAAATAGAGCATTAACAATTATAATAGCGTGTAAAATAATTTGTACATACCATAAATCCAAAAGTTCAATATATCTTTCAGAACCATACATATACTGAACAGCAAGTATTAAGAAAAATAACGCTAAACCAAATTTAATAAATTTAGAATGAAATTGTTTTCTATCCATTTGGTCCCTATATACTCCTTCAACAAGAGCATCTATATCCATCGCCATATTTTCCAAACTTTGTCCAGCATCTCTAGCACCCTCTTTTGTAATTTGAAAGAATAATTGGTGCATATTTTTTACCATATAATATGGATATTTTTTATTAAAATAATCAATTGATTCATCAATTGTACCATTTTGGTATGACATATCAATCATTTTTCTTAAATCACCAAGCACTGGTTCTTCGATTATACCAGAGTCTCTAACACCCTCGAGAGATTTAACAAAGCTTTGTGTTGTATTAAACTCCATTATTACATTCGTAGTATATGTTTCAATTTGTTCAAATATAAATTCTGAATATATTCTTTGACATCTTAAATATGCTAAATATGGAATAACTGATATAGCAAGTACAGCATATAAAATACATAATAAAATATTATAAAAATATAAATATGCAACAACACCAGCGAATCCCGCAAAAATAACTATTTGAGAAATATACTGCCTAGTGGTAAATTCCTGTCCTAATTCTTTTGCTTTTGCTCTAACTGTTTTAAATGAATACGGTGCATATTTTTCGTATGCCTCAGATGCCGTAGTTATAAAAAATTTATATACATTCTCACCAGGATTTTTACGATATAAAATTATAAAAATTCCCAGAAACAGTAATATAATAAATTCTATCATAAAACTCCTTTCTATAATGTATCTAATTCAACATTTTGATTTACATTATCCTCTTTTGAAACACTATTTTTAGCCTCACTAAATAATGATTCGTCCAAAACTTTTCCTTGTGCTCCAAAATAATCTTTTAAGTATTTAGTTGGTTTATTATAATTAATTGTTCCATCTAAACTTTTAGAAAAAATTATGTTTGATTTTGCTTCATTATTTTCATCTACATAAAACTCAACAACCTCAACTATTTCACGTTGGAACCTTTGAAGTTCCGCACTCATATAACCCTTAACATGAATACCAATTTGTACATATCTATGAATAGATTTTAAAAACTGTTCAATGTCTTGATTACTTTCAAGAAGTGAATACATACGCATTGGAATATGACTTGCACTATCTGAGTGTATTGTAGATATTATGTTATGTCCTGATGAAATTGAGTTACGAACCGCTGTAACTGCTTCTGCAGAACGAACCTCGGAAAGTAATATCCATTTAGGGTTCTGTCTCATACAAGTAACTAAAACATCTGAATAAGATGCAATATTATTTGTTTTCATCGCAACTATATCCCTATGTGGGAATATTCTATCTAAGTGTAATTCTAGTGTATCCTCAATTGTAATAATTTTTTCATTTTCTTCAGTATTCGAAGCAAGATACTTTGCAAGTTCAGTTTTACCTGAACCAGTTTCTCCTGAAATTAAAATATTACAATGTGCTTTAACACAAGAAATCAAAAAATTATGAATATTTTCAGTAACATACTTTTCACTTAATAATTTATTCTTATTTAACCTTATTTTTGCCGGTGTTTTTCTTATAACACACGCTATTCCATTAGTGGCAATACTTTCATGAACAAAGTTAAGACGAAGTTCAGTACTTTCAGCATCCAAAAATGGATGAGCCATATTAAATGTTGTTCCCATAACATTTGAACATTGAAAAGCAAGTTTTTCCATTAACGCATTATTTATTTCTGGTCTATTAACCATATATATACCTTTATCAAGGGTTTTTAACCAAACATTACCGCCATTTGAATATGAAATGTCGGTAATATTATCATCGTTTAAAAACTCAGTAATAGGTCCAAAATCTAACTGTGAAAATATTGTATCTTTCACAAAATATCACTCCTTTTTATTCTGTTGGTAATGTAGCAGTTTTTGCTAAAATGAAATTCTTTAAGTAATCAATTGTAACCGTATCAGCATTTAAATCAGTATAATGTTTATTTCTTGGAACAGGTACAAGAGTAATTCCAGATACATAACCAGCTTTCATTAATAATTCATACATATCATTTGGTACTGCAAATAAAAGTTCTGCAGGAGTTCTTGTTTCAGTTGAACCAAAAACATCTTTACCACTACTATCACGAACACCAAGAACTGATATACTTTCAATGAACTTTCCAAACATAATTTTTCCAGAATCATCAGTGGCTTTTAAATAAAGGTCAATTTTATCACCAGGATATATTGAATTACCAAATGTTGTATGATTATTTACTGACATACTATAAATTGTATGTTTATCAGGAATATCATCAAAAACTGAGTTTGGTAATTCAGCTTTTGTAACAACCTGAGTTTTATAAAATAATCCACCCTTTGGAATTGATGTTCCTGTTGTAATATAATATCCAATTAAAGAACCTTGATTTTGTATTATATCAGCAGTTTTTAAAAGTTTACTATTAACTTCTACCATTCCTATTTTATCTTCAGTTATTTCATCAGTAGCGTGAAGTTCTTCTTTTGCATAAGGTACTTTAATTGGTGTTGTTGCCTCCTTAACTCTCATATTATAAAAGAACCAAAGTACAACTACTCCTGCAAGTACAAGCAAAATAGTAACAGTATTTTTATTTGCGATTGTCTTTTTAATAAATGCACTAATATTTCCCATTTTTATCCTCCTCTGATATTATCATCTATCATATCAATTATAACAACAATTATTTTTATTTTCAATAAGTAATATTAAAAAAAATTAGAATTTAAATTTCTAATTTTTTGTTAAATATATATATTTACTTACCCATTCAGTAAATTTATCTATATCTTGATATTTTTCAATGTCACTATTTTTTTCTGCATCAAGGAAAGTTACAATTTTACCATCTTTAATTATTAATACTGATGGAGCATATTTCACAGTTTTATAGTATGATGTTTTTTTAAATTCATCAATTGACATAGAAAGTATTTCTATATTTTCATTTTTAGAAAAACTTTTAAATATTTCATCACAAGGAATTGCTAATGAACAATAATAATTATAAGTAAATAGTAAAAAACTATCCTCTGATTTTAAATCATCTGCCTTAATATCTCTTATTTCAGAGGAACCATAATAACTATCATTTAAATAAAACTTTTCTATATTTTCTTTTTTTTGACAACCACATAATATTAATAATAAAGATAATACTATTAAAAATTTTTTCACTATTTAATCTCCGTAAAATTATCAAAATTAATATCGTGATAAGTTGCTTTCCAAAATTCATAAATAGTTTTTCCATTTTCTTCTTTTTTGATTTGAACATTATTATCACCATCATAGAACCAATATCCACCTATATTATAGATTTTATTTTCATCCCATCCAAGTGATACCAAAAGTTTTTTTGTCATACCGGCATATCCACCGCCACCACATATTAAGAAAATATTTTTATCTTTAGGAAAATACATTTCTAAAAATTCCATAGATTCTTTATAATTTGGTGAATATGTTCCATCTTCATTTTCAGTAAATAAAGTTTTTCCTTCATATGTTTTTCCAACAGCCTCAGGAAGCCCTTTTACTTTAGTTAAATATGGATAAGGTATTATCTCAAAACCTTTTATTGTTCCAGAAAGCATTGAATCACCACCAATAGCTTCATAATTACCAGGATCTGAAAGCATTCTCATATCACGATAAACTGAATCACTTCTTCCTAGATACTTATCAATAGTCTGTTCATTGATATTTTTATCAATACCAAGCATACCTCTTTCACCTTCAGTAACTTCGGGTTTAGGAAGTTTTTCTAAAGTTTCAACTTTATTAAATATAAAATATGAAAGCAATCCTCCTACTAAAATACCAATTATTAAATATATTATTTTTTTCATACTTACTCTACTCCTTTCAAATACATAATAAAATAAATAAGTTAAAAAAACAATAAACTAATCATTGAATTTACTCAACTATTAGTTGAATTCTAAACTTATTAAATAGATTAAAATACAAATAATGCATAAAATATCGTAGGTGATAAAATGCAAAAATTATTAGAAATTAATAATATATCTAAAACATTTAACACTTTAAATGGTGAAATTAATGCTATCAAAAGTATATCTTTTGATGTGAATAATGAACAGTTTATTGCAATTGTTGGTTCCTCAGGATGTGGAAAATCAACCCTACTTAATATTATTTCTGGTTTACTTGAAAAAACAAATGGTACTATCAAATTTTATAAAGAAAATCCTATAATTGGTTATATGCTTCAAGAAGATGCACTTCTTCCATATTTAAATATTCTAGATAATGCAACTTTGGGTTTATCTTTAAAAAAGATTAAAACAAAAGAAAATATTGAATATACAAAAAAGCTTTTAGAAACATATGGTTTAAAAGATTTTATCTATAAATATCCAAAAGAACTTTCTGGCGGTATGAAACAAAGAGTTGCTCTAATCAGGACACTTGCTATTAAACCTGATATACTTCTTTTAGATGAACCTTTTTCCGCTCTTGACTATCAATCAAGATTAAGCGTTTCTGAGGATGTTTATAATATAATTAAAAAAGAAAAGAAAACTGTTATTATGATTACTCATGACATTGCGGAGGCTATAAGTTTAAGTGATAAAATAATAGTTCTTTCCAAAAGACCTAGTATAGTCAAAAAAATTTATGACATTAAAATGGAAAATAAATCCACACCAATAAATAATCGTAAATGTAAAGAATTTAGTGATTATTATGATAAAATATGGAGGGATTTAGATGAAATATAGTAATCAAACTTTATATTTAAAAACTATGAAAAGGAAAAGTTTTTTAATAAAACTAGCTAGAATTCTAATTGTATTTTTTTTATTATTTATATGGGAATTATTAACTAGAAAAGGTATAATTAACTCATTTATATATTCAAGTCCATCAAAAATTTATTTAACTATTAAAAAACTATGTATCGAAGGTAATTTATTTTCACATATATTTACAACACTATATGAAGTTTTAATTTCATTTTTACTCGGGGGAATACTTGGTATATTAATTGCAGTTATCTTTTATGAATACCCTACTTTTTCTAAAATATTTGAACCATTTTTAGTAATTTTAAATGCACTTCCTAAAGTAGCTTTAGGACCAATAATCTTAATTATATTCGGAGCAAATATTAAAAGTATCATAATTATGGCACTTTTAATAAATTTAATTGTAACTACTCTTTCAATGTATAATGGGTTTCTAAATACTGATAAAATAAAAATTAAATTATTTAAAACATTTAATGCAAATAAATTTCAAACTCTTACTAAATTAATCATTCCATCTTCATATATAACAATTATTTCATCATTAAAACTAAATATATCTTTAACATTAATAGGAGTTATAACTGGAGAATTTCTTTCTTGTCAAAAAGGCATTGGTTATTTAATTATGTATGGCTCTCAAATATTTGATTTAGATTTAGTAATATCTGGTGTATTTATACTCTTAATATTTTCTTATTTATTATATTTTATTATTTCTAAAATAGAAAAAAGATTAATCCGTGAAGATTAATTTTTTAATTCATATTTTAAATTTAAATCTTTATTTATAGTTATATCAAATGTGTATGTATAAACTTTACCTTCGTTTGTAACCTTAAAATCAATAGTGGTTTTCCCCTCTTTTAAAGGTATAAAATTTAAATCCAAATCATATATCGAAGTATTTACTCCTTTAACAACTATATTTACATAATCATTTTTTACACCTTTATAACCAAAATCTCCATAAAACTTTGGTAAATGTAAAATATAATGTGGATTTTTATGTTTAGTATAGTACTCTATATTATTTTGTTTTAACTTCCAAGTTAGTTTTTCTATGTCATAAACATATTTAGAATTATCTAAAAAATCATTTATTAAAAGTTTATCTTTTTTATTAACAATTAAATAAAATTTATCTTTATCATAACAATCAAAATAATATTCAAAAAGTTCATCTTCATAAAACATATTATTTTCACTACAAGTCTTATCATAACTAAACTCTATCAAAGGATTATACACTTCATTCCACTTTTGATTACTATCATTACTTTTTTTAATAAATATAAATATAATAGAAATTATTATTACGATAAAAATAAATAAAGCTAATATAGGTTTAACTAAATCTTTCCCATTAATTTTATTTTTTTCTAAAAAGAATATATTTCTAAGTAGTTTATCAATGCCTTTTAAGTTTATAAAAATATAAAATAATATTGTTCCAAAGGTATTTAATATAATATCATCAATATCAAATGATCCAGAAAGTGTTAATAGCTGAATAAGTTCAAAAGAAATAACTATTAATACAATTGTTAATAAAAAGTTAATAAATTTGTTTTCTCTTTTAAATAAATATTTTAAGAAAAATGCAAAAGGCATAAAACATAGTAAATTACCTAATAAATTTATACAAACTAGCTTAATATCAAAATAAATCCCTGAATTATCTAAATAATTTTTAATTGTATTAAATGGAATAATATTAAAGTTGTTATCAAAATAAGATTTAATTGTATCTTTTGAGGCTGTGAAAATAAATTCAAAATTTCTACCAAAATTATTTCCTAAAACTATAAAATTAATTAGTAATAATAAATAAAGAATAAATATTACCCAAATACTTATTTTCATATATTTCTTTGAATTATAGTATTTAGTTAAAAATCTTCCGCCAAAGTAAGTAAATATTGATGCAACACATAAAACTATTACCTTTTTAAATTCAGGCATAATTAATTTTACACTAACCGATGTTGCTAAAAAAAGTATTGTTAATAATCCAGTAATTACATAACAAATTATTCCAATTATTAAATTTTTCTTCATAAAAGTACCTTTCTACATTAATATTATACTATATTTAAAAATTATTGTAAAAAAAAATTAACCTATAAAGATTAATTTTAATATTTACTAACTTGATAATTTTCAACATCAACTGAAGTTTCTTGACCAAATAAATCAATAATAATTGTAAGACGATTGTTTTCAGCATCAATACTATCAATTTTACCACTCATACCATTGAATGGTCCATCAATAATGTTAACATTGTCGCCAACTTTCATTTCATTATCAATATTTACTCTACTCATTCCCATAGTAGCAAGAACTCTATCAATTTCTTGAGGTGGAAGTGGTGTTGGTTTTGCACCTTTTCCGCTTGAACCGATAAATCCTGTAACTCCTGGTGTATTACGAACAATATACCACGCTTCATCAGTCATTATCATTTCCACTAAAATATAACCTGGGAACATTTTTTTAACTTTTTCTTTTTTAACACCATCTTTTACTTCAACTTCAGTAGTTTCTGGTATTATTACTCTAAAAATATAATCCTGCATACCCATACTTTCAGTACGCATTTCAAGTTTTTGTTTTACTGCAAGTTCATGTCCAGAATAGGTATTTACTACATACCATTCTTTTTTTTGTTCTTCCATTAGTTAATCCATCCTTTCACTAAAGATAAAAGTAAATTTAGTAATAAGAAAAATCCACATACAACTAAGCACATAATAACAGTGGCAATAGTATACTTAATTACCTCTTTAAAAGTTGGCCACTTAACAAGTTTCATTTCCTTTTTAACGCCTTTTAAATAACTTTCTTTAGGCGCTTTTACATTTTTTTTCTTAGTAGCATTTACTTTTTTAACGTTTTTTGTTTTTTCATTTTCTTTTGTCATAATTCCTCCAATAAAAAAACACTCTTTCGTGTTCATTTATAATATACTATATTTTTTTATAAAATGCAAGTGTTTTTTATTAAAATCCTCGTGTGGATCCTCCACCACCTGAAGAACCTCCTCCTCCAGAAAATCCTCCGGATGAACCACCTGAGGATCCTCCAAAAGATGAACCGCCTCCATAATAGCCAGAACCTGAACCTATACCAGATAAAATATTAATTGATAAACCAAAAAAATAACCCATTAAATTATAAACTGAAAATAAATCAGATATTACTTTAATTCCAGTTTGAGATATAAATGTATTTGCAAAAAAATAAATAATTGTAAAAATAGCTATTTTACTAAAACCCATATATCGAATTATTAAGCCTATTATAAATCCAAGAAACATACCTATTCCTATAATAAATGTAGAATCACTATAGCCATTTGCATATGGTTCATTATAATTTAAATTCAAATTGTTTTGAACAACAATTTCTTTATAAAATGCATCATAACCATTTTTAATACCTTCATCCCATTTATTATTTTTTAAATATGGAATAATATAAGTATCTTGAAATCTACCAGTTTTACCATCAGGTAAAATTCCTTCGAGTCCATAACCTACTTCAACCCTAAACTGTCTTTCTTCAAGAGCAAGTAAAAGAAGTAAACCATTATTTTTAGTTTTGTCTCCTATACCAAAATTTCTAAATAAGGTATTTGCATAATTTTCAATTGTATCACCCTCTAAATTATTTACAGTAACAACAACTATTTGTGTACCATCAACATTTGCAAGCTGACTACTTTTATCTATAATATATTTTTCAGTTTCCGAAGACAAAATATTTGCATAATCATTAACATAAAACTCTTTTGTTGGACTAACTATTGCATTTACATTTAAAATACTTAATAAAAGAAATAGAATTAAAAACTTAATTCTATTCAAAAGATACATTTGGAACCTCTTTATCAGAGTTATTAACCTCAAAATAAGATTTTTCTTTGAAATTAAATAAAGAAGCAGTTAAATTATTAGGAAATGTTTTAACAAGATTATTATATTCTTTGACAGCATCATTATAATCTTTTCTAGCAACAGCAATACGATTTTCAGTTCCTGCAAGTTCATCTTGTAGATTTATAAAATTAGTATTTGATTTTAAATCAGGATAATTTTCAACAATTACATATAAGTTATTTAATGCTTTAGTAAGCTCTTCACTAGCACTAGCTTTATCCTCAACAGTACTTGCATTTACTAAATTTTCACGAGCAGTTGTAATACTATCAATAACTTTTTGTTCATGAGTCATATAACCTTTTACAGTATTTACTAAATTAGGAATTAAATCAGTTCTTCTTTTAAGTTGTACATCAATTTGTGCTGCAGCACTTTCAACATTTTCATTTTCTTTAACCATTTTATTATAGCCACTACCTAGTGATATACCAATTATCACTATAACAGCCACTACAATACCTATAATATAACTTTTTTTCATATATACCTACCTTCTAATAACATTATATAAAAAAAAATAACTATTTTCAAGTTATCGTTTATTTTTTTATAAGTCTACGTGTATAAGCTTCCTTTATAAGAGGATCTTTAGGATGCTTTTTATTATAATGTCCACAGTGTTCTTTTTCAAATCCCTCTAAGCAATCATTAATCTTTTTTAAATTTTCATACATAATCATATTTGCAGTGTTTTCATCAATCATTTGACAAGTAATATAATTAAACCTATCACGATCAATTCTTTCAATTAAATGAAGATAATCGTGTGAAGTTTTTTGTCTAAGGATTGCACCATTCCAAAATAAATAGCCATCACCAATACCTAAAACTTGAGAATCTTTTCTAGCCACAATTAAATGATGAAAACTAAGTTCATTAGGATTGACAAATTCATAGCCCATAAAGTCACACCCTAATTTTTTCAATTTAAAAATCTTTATCATTTCTTTAGTGACATCTTTCATAAAAACCTCTTATACTACAAAATACTCTCAACAATTTCATTTTAGCACAAAAATTAGCATTTATAAATATAAAATCACTACTTTCTATTGATTATTTCAAATAATTAGTGCTATAATACCAAAAGAAAAAAAGGTGTGATTTATTTATGAAAAAAAGAAATGTTGCAATTATTGCACACGTAGACCATGGTAAAACTACATTAGTAGATAAAATTATCAAGTATACTCATACATTTAGAGAAAATGAAGATATTAGTAATTTAAGTATGGATACAAATGATATTGAGAAAGAAAGAGGTATAACAATACTTGCTAAAACTACTTCCGTTGACTATGATGGTTATAAGATTAATATTCTTGATACTCCAGGTCATGCTGACTTTGGTGGTGAAGTTGAAAGAATTATGAAAATGGTTGATGGGGTTCTTTTAGTAGTAGATGCTTATGAAGGACCTATGCCTCAGACAAGGTTTGTTTTAAAAAAGGCTTTAGAGGCCGGTTGTAAACCAATTGTTGTTATTAATAAAGTTGATAAACCAACTCAAAGAGTTACCTCTGTAGTTGATGAAGTACTTGAACTATTTATTGAACTTGGTGCTACTGATGAACAAATTGAATTTAAAACAGTTTATACAAGTGCCGCTAATGGAACAAGTTCTCTTTCAAATAACCCTTCCGATCAAGAAAAAGGTTTCAAACCACTTATGGATTTAATTGTTTCTGAAATACCAGAACCTACTGGAGATGAAAATGCTCCACTTCAATTTCAACCTGCCTTACTTGACTACAATGATTATGTAGGAAGAATTGGTGTTGGTAAAGTATTTAATGGTAAAATTAAAGTTGGTCAAATGGTTAACTGTATAAGACTTGATGGTACTGAAAAAAGCTTTAGAGTTCAAAAATTATTTGGTTATGTTGGATTAAAAAGAATAGAAATTGAAAGTGCCACAGTCGGAGATATAGTAGCTGTTGCGGGTCTCGAGGACATTTCAGTTGGAGAAACTTTAACTGAAGTTGGTAATCATAATGCCCTACCAATACTTCATATTGATGAACCAACACTTCAAATGACTTTTGGAGTTAATACTTCTCCATTTTCTGGAAAAGATGGTAAAATCTTAACATCAAGAAAAATTGGTGAGAGATTATTCAAAGAAACACAAAGAGATGTAAGTTTAAAAGTTGAACAAATTGATAGTGAAAACTTTATGGTATTAGGCCGTGGAGAACTACACTTATCTATCTTAATTGAAAATATGCGCCGTGAAGGTTTCGAACTTGAGGTTTCTAAACCAAAAGTTATTATTAAAGAAATTAATGGTGTAAAATGTGAACCTTATGAAGACTTACAAATTGAAATAACTGATGAATATATGGGTGGTGTTTTCGAAGAACTATCTCAAAGAGGCGCCATAATGGGAAATATGACACATTTAGGAAACTTAATTAGAATTAATTATGAAATTCCATCACGTGGACTTATTGGTTTTCCTACAAACTTCATGACACTAACTAAAGGTTATGGTATAATGAACCATACATTTACTGAATTTAAACCTGTTGAAAATATAAATATAGGTGAAAGAAAACTTGGAGTTCTTGTTGCTAGTGAAGAAGGAAAAGCAACTGCTTATTCTCTTGGTGGCCTTGAGGACCGTGGTACAATGTTTGTTGAACCAAATGAAGAAGTTTATGAAGGTATGATTGTTGGTGAATGTAATAAAGATGTTGATCTAGCTGTAAACGTTGTTAAAGGAAAAGAACTTACAAACACAAGAAGTGCTTATGCAGATAAAACTGTAGTTCTAAAAAGACCTAGAATATTCACTTTAGAGGCAGCACTTGACTTTATTAATCAAGATGAACTTGTTGAAATTACTCCTCATCATTTAAGAATGAGAAAGAAAATTTTAAATACAGAACTTAGAAAGAAATTTGATGCTAGAAAATAGCATCTTTTTTATTTATAATAATTTTATTAGATATCGACATAGTCATTACATTGTTATATATTTATATTGAAAGGAGAAAGATATATGAAAACCATAGCAAGTACAACTAATCTTAATATTAGAATAGATTCAAATTTAAAAAAAGAATCCGACTCACTATTTAAAAGTTTAGGATTAAATATGACAACCGCTATCAATATATTTTTAACTCAATGTGTAAAAAGTAAATCTATTCCCTTTGAAATTTCGGAACCAAAATTAAGTAAAGACTTAATAAAGGCTTTAAAAGAATCCGATAAAGTAATAAATGATCCTACAAGAAAGAAATATCACGACATTAATGAACTCGTGAAAACTTTACTTGATGATTAATACAGAAAGTCAAAAAACAAAATACGGGATAGATTTTACAAAAGGATTTAAAAATCACACACTTGTTAATTGCAAAGAATATTTAGAATGTGGAGAATGTCACATCGAACCCAACTAGTTATTAGTTTATAGATACAAAGATGATAAATTAATTCTTTTGCTTGTAGCCACAGGAAGTCATAGTGAACTATTTAAATAATAAACTCAATATTTGAGTTTTTTTATGTATTAAAAGTGTGTTTAGCAAAATAAAAAACCTCCACAAGAGAGATTTTATATTAACAATGGTAACCCGTAGGGGGTTCGAACCCCTGAATGCTGCGCTGAGAACGCAGTGTGTTAAACCACTTCACCAACGGGCTAAGCCATTAACATATTACCATAATTTTTTTTAGTTGTCTACACTATAATTATCAAAATAACCAGAAATATATACAACTGGAGTACCTTTATCACCTGAACCTGAAGTTAAATCACATAAAGAACCTATTAAATCTACATATCTACGAGGTGTTGTTCCCTGTGATGCAATTGTTCCTTTAAGGTTAGAATCTTTAGTTCTAATTTCATTTTTAATAGCCTCATTTAACTCTTCACCACTTAAATTACTGAATTTATTATCAGATATATATTTAAGTTTTATTTCATTAGGGCTTCCCTCGAGGCCTTTAGTATAATATGGAGATACTACTGGATCAGCAAGTTCCCATATTCCTCCAACTGGATCTTTAAACGCACCATCACCATAAATCATTACTTCAATATTTTTACCAGTTTTTTCATATAACTTTCTTTGAATATTATCTACTAAACCTTGTGCGTTACTTGGAAATAATTTAACTCTTTCTTCAGTAGAACGATTAGAGCCAAGTAATCCATATTTTTCATTACATCCGCTTCCATCAACTGGACTAGTTAAAATATCATCAAGGCCTAAAATAATACCATCTGAATTTTCCTTTAAAGTAGCTTTTGTTTCAAATCTTGTATGAATATCACAAACAAGAACATCTTTTTCATAATTTAAAATCTTTTTAGGATCATTTGCTAATATAATTTCTATTTCACAATTTTCTTTTTTTACTAAATCTTTATAGAAATCAACCATATTAACACCAGTAAAAATATGTTTAAAATCGCCAAATTTTTCATAATATGTTTTCTCATCAATAACATCAGTATATGGATTTATTCCACTTTCTTTTAATCTTTTCTTATCTAAAATATCATTACCTACTTCATCTGATGGATAAGATATTTGTAAAGTTATTTTGTCCATTGCTCTTGCTATTGCAGATAAAAGAACTGCAAATCTATTTCTTGAAAGAATTGGAAATACCACACCTATATGGTTAGTACCAAATTTATTTTTAATATCTTTTGCAATTTCATCAACTGTTACATAGTTTCCCATTGCAATACCGACTACTGCTTCAGTTACTGCAACAATATCTTTATCGTGAAAAGTAAAATTATCACTTTCACTAGCTTTCATAAGACTATCTACAACAATGTCCTCTAAATTAGAATTTTCTTTAATTACGGGAGTTCTTATTCCCCTTACTACTGTTCCTACATTTCTCATATTTTTTATCACCTAGTATAATTATATAACACTAGTTAAATATTAACAAACTTATTTGTCACTACTTTACATTTTATTTCAAAATTCTTTTTAATTTAATATAATTTATTATATTTAAGAAAATAAACATAGTACAAAAATAAATTGTAACATTTAAAAAGTTATAATTAAACACCTCAATTTTATAATTAATGTTCAAAGAAATAATATTATTCATAATAAATACAAAAATTAGTATAAATACCACATAAATTAATAATGAGACAGATAAAATAACACTACTATTTATTGCAAACATCTTATAAATAAATTTATTATTTGCACCAGCAATTTTTAACGAATATATTTTTTCCTCGTTTTCCTTATAATAAAAATGTACATAGCAAATTAAGACTATCATTGTAAAGAAAATAAATGTTATTGATAATTTTTTAAATACATCTACAGTATTTTCAAAAGAAATAACGTAGTTTTCCAAAGATTCTGTTAATTGTGATTTATAATAAATGCCATTTTTTTCATAATTTAATAATTCTGTAATATTATTTTTATTAAAGTTTTTGACTATAATTTCTTTAATTAATTGATGAGGTAAAATATAATCTTTTAATAAATTACTATTTACTAAAATAAGTCCATTTGCTTTAACAACATTTAATTCATAAGAATTATTAAATCCATTAAATAGTTTATTTTTATCTATAATATTTAAATTAACTTTATTTTTATCACTGTCAATATATATTTCATTTTCTAAAACTTCATCTGATAAGTATACTTGGGCATCTTTTCCATCAACTTTAAAGTCAAATAGTCCAGGTGATACAAAATTTTCACTAAATTTAGAAATCTTAAAATAATTTTCATTAACATAATAAGTATACAAATATTTAAGAAGAAGATCTTTGTCACCAAGAGAGATAAAGTTTTTTTCTTTTATATTTTCATTTACAATATAAATTCCACTTATTACCACTTTTTCATTGTTTACTTTTAATGTACTTTCTAAAATATCACTATAATTATTAAAGCTTATTTGATTACCATCTTCATCAAATGCACCAAATCTAATTATATAATCCGCTAAAAAGTTTGATATCATTATTTCATTTTCATAAATTGGCTTTCTTCCCAAAATTTTAAATGAACATAATCTTTCATCAATAAATACATTATTTTCATTAGCACTACTATTATAAAGTTTATAATAATCAGTAATATCTAAAGTATTTTCAAATTCAAATGTAAAAATATTATTATTACTTAGTAGTGAGGAAGCATAATAACTATCACTATTTTGCAAAAGATTATAAGTAGTCTTTAAATCATTTTGTGAAAAATATATCGTATAATCATTAATATTTCCTTTTTTATACAGAGTTATTTCATTAATATCACTATTAATAATTGTATTTATTTCTGCCTTCTTTATATTAACACTTGAAAGTTTATTAAATAATCCAAACATAATAAATGAAATAGACATTACTAAAATTGACAAAATATATAGCATCTTCTTATTATTAAATATCTTAAATAAAAGATTTAAAGAAAGATTACTACTAGTTTTATATTTTATAAAAGTGTTCTTATTACTTACTACATTATTTATTATTTCTTCATTAATTTGTCCATCGATTATTTTTATTACATTTCCAAACTCATAAGAGTTTTTCTCATCGTGACTAGCAATAATGACTAAAACAGTTTCACTAATTTTCTTTAGCATAGTCCAAACTAATTTTGAGGTTTTATCATCAAGATTTCCCGTAGGCTCATCACAAAAAATTATTTTAGGATTTTTTATAACTGCTCTTGCTATGGAAACTCTTGCTTTTTCACCACCAGATAAAGTATTACATTTTTTATTTGCCAAATCATATATTTCAAAATCTTTTAAAATAGTTTCAACTTTTGTTTTATCACTTTTACCTAAAAGTTTTAAAGATAAATTAATATTTTCAAATACTGTTAAATTATCAAATAAGTTGAAACTTTGTGTCATATAACTAATTTCATTTCTATAATTATCATAAATATCTTTTATATTTTCATTATTATAAAGAACTTTGCCCTCATATTTTGAATCTAAACCTGTTAAAATATTTAATAGTGATGATTTTCCACATCCACTTGATCCCATTAAAACAAACAATCCTTTATCTGGGAAAGTAAAATTAATATTTTTAAGAACATTAACTCTCTCATTTTTTGTTATGTAACTTTTATTAATATTTCTTAACTCCAACATATTACTCATCCTTAGTTCTAAGTATATCGCATACATTAATTTTAGTAATTTTAGTAAGTGGTTTTCTAATTGTTAAAAAATAAACTATTGCAAAAATTATAAATATTATTAAGTAAGTTAATAGGTTTATGAAAATTAATCTTAGTTTAAAACCAAAATAATTTGATAAAACTATATTTATTACATTATTAAGAGGAATACTTAAAATAACTGATAAGAGAATTGCCCCAAAAGACGAAATTAAAAATAAATTATTAAAAAGATTTTTAATTTCACTATTTTTATAACCTAATGATTTTAAAATACCGATACTTTTTTTATCAATACTAATTCTAAATATATTAACCATAAAATTAAATAAGAAAATAAATAAAACTAATATAGTACACACGAGCCAAATATAAGGAATAATATTTGTTATAATTTTGTTAATTGTTTCAAAGTTATGAGTATAATCAGTTCTTAATTCAAAACCATTTTTAATATAATAGTTTTGAGCATTATTAAGCACTTTAGGATTATTTTCATAAACAGTTATAGTATATACTTCCCTTTGAGATTCAATATATTTTTCTAAAACATTTTTAGATACATAAAAGTATGGATTTGTTATGCTAAAATCTTTTTTATAACTTGGTAAAAAACCTACGATTTTAAGTGAAAAAGTTTCCATGCTACCCTCTTTTCCATTTACACCAAAAGTATCTTTAATCTTTGTTTCTACTATAGAATTTAATAAATTATGTTTTTCCATATATTTAATTGCAAAATCATATTCATTTAACTCTTTTTGTTTATTAAATTCATTAGAAAAATCATTATTAGTTAATAAATCCAAAATATATTTATTAACAATAATTTCATTATCTTTAAGATTATCATCATAATATGTATTACTTTTAAAATTTAATAGTTTATATTCATTATTTGCTTTAATATAAAACTCAAAAGTATATTCATCCATTGATGTGCAAGGTTTAGTATCAAGCGTTTCAAAGAAGTTTTCATTTACATAAATGGTATTATAATTATTATCAAAATAAGTCATAATTTTATTTGGCTTAATACCTGTCAATCCTTGATTATCTGTATTTTTTTCAACTTTAATTTTTTCAAATTCACTTATATCATAATCAAGCATATAAATTCCCGTTACTTTAAGGTAAACATCAGAATAAGGGCTACCATCATATTTTATGTAATAATTATCATTTATTATATCCTCAAAAGATTTTGGCTTATAAACTTTATCATCCTGCATTACACCCATAGTAAGAATTTTTGCATAAAAATTTGAAATCATTATTTCATTAGGATTTTTTGGATATCTGCCAATATATTCTTTATCCATGTTTTTTTCACTCTTCGAAATTATTTTTGAAATATTAAGTATATTATAAAATCTATAAGGGTCTTCAAAATCAAAATGTAAAGATATATCTCTTTGTAATCTTAAATTATTATATTCATTTATTACATCATATTTAATATTATGTTTTTCTAAGTATAATAAAGCATTTTTAATATCATTATCATTATATCTAGACAAAACAACAAAATCAGTATCATTTCGTTTCCAAAGACTTGCTAATATATTATTGTCCTTAGGAACATAACTTTCAGATTTATTTAAATTAATTTGTAAACTATTCAAACATATAATTAGTAATGAATATAATAAAAATAAAACTATTCCTATAATTAAATTAGTAAAGCTATTTTTTTTATAAAACAAGTTAACTTTAATTTTAGAATTCTTTTCTTTTAAAGATATATTTTCTTTTTTTATGTTTTCTACTTTGTAATTAATAGAGCCATTTTCAAGAGTTAAAATAACATCTGCATATTTTTTTATTAACTCAGTATCGTGGCTTGCGACAATAACAAGAATTTGACTACTTAATTTCTTTAATATATTCCAAACTTCATCAGCGGTTTTACTATCTAGGTTCCCCGTTGGTTCATCGCAAATAATTATTTTAGGTGTTTTTATAAGTGCTCTTGCAATTGCTACTCTGGCTTTTTCTCCACCAGAAATTTGTTTAACCCTTCGCTTTTTTTAATGATTAATTTCTAACTTAGTTAAGGTTTCATCAACTACATTTTCATTTATATCATCAGTTGAAAAAAGTAAATTTTCATAAACTGTTAAATTATCAAATAAATTATAAGATTGGAAAACAAATCCAATTTCATTTCTTTGATATGAAGATAATTCATTTTCATTAACTGTGCATAAATCTACTTCATTATAATAAATTTTTCCATAGGTAGGTTTATCATAACCCGCAATTAAATTAAGTAAAGTTGATTTTCCACTTCCACTTTTACCCTTAATAACGAATAGTCCCTTATTAGGGAAAATGATATTAACATCATTTAATACATTAATTTCATTATTATTTACAATAAACTTTTTACTAACATTTTTAATCTCTAACATATTCGCCTCACTTTTTGTGCCTCAAAGTATTATATAAGTATACATTTATTATACCAAACATTTATCAACATTACGATATACTTTTTACCTTTTTTGTAAAGAAATTATCATTTGAATATGTTAAAAATAAATTTATTTTTACTGTATCTATATTATCTTCATAGTAAATATCAATATATAGGTTATTAATTATATTATCTAAATTTTTAAAATTAATACTTTCATTATAACCATTGTTTTCACTATAATTAAGGACATCAGAGTTACCCTCGAAAATTAAATGTTTTCCATTTCTATTATCTAAATAATATACTTTTTTATAATTAATTTCATCATTATTAATACTACTTACTTTTGGAATACTAATAAAGAACTTTTCTTTTGAAACGAACATAACACTATTTTCTAGTATAAAATTATCATTACCTCCGGTTAAATTATAAAATTTAAATGAATTATAATTATTTAAAAAATAATAAATTAAAAATGTAATAATTATTAAAATTGTTACTAGTAAAAGAATACCAACTTTTTTATGTAAATTTATATTATCTTTATATAAATTTACCATTGCATTATCACTTTCTCCACCAGAAAGCAAACTTTCAATTGGCACATTAAATATCTTACTTAAAATTATTAAAGTTTCAATATCAGGAATTCTTCTTCCTGTTTCCCATTTACTTACTGCTTCCCTTGTAACTGGCACTTTTTTAGCAAGTTCTTCCTGCGTTAAATTATTTCTCTCTCTTAAGAATTTAATATACTTACCAATTTTTTCTTTATTCATATTGTGTAATCTCCTTACATTGATTAAACCATATTTCTTTTCTTTAATAAAGGTCCTTTGTGTCCCACAAAAAAAGATATAGTTAATCTACATCTTTTCTTGCTAGTATTGATGCTGGAGTTTTTGAAACAATTTTCATAATTGGTAAAAGTCCCACGATTATATTAAATAAATATACAATTAAAATACTTAAAATAATTGTAAATGGATTTACCAAATAATTTTTTTCAAAATAACTTATTGTCTGAAGTGTTTTTAAAGCATAAGTTGTAAATAAAATACCAGGAAGTGATGCTACAGTTGTAATAGCAATAATTTCTCCATAAAACATTTTATAAATATCACTTTTTTTAGTACCTATTGCTCTATATATACCAATTTCCTTTATCCTTGAAAGATATGAAGAACGTATCATTAAATAAATTTCCACAAAAGAAATAAACAAAATAACACCAGATGCAATAAGACCAGATTTTACAACAGTTTCCCTTGAATCTAAATATTTTTCTTTAGCAGTGTCATAAGATTTTACAACATTTAAATTTTCATTATTTAAGCTTTCAATAGCAATTTCACTATCACTTGGCATTATAGTTAAGTTTTTAGATTTACTTATTAACTCATATTTAATCATATTTTCATTAACAAGCATATTTTTTCCTTCATAATAACCTACTACAGTTAATTTTTTATTATTAATTTTATTTTCTAATTTACTATTAAGTGGATTATCAATTTCTTTATTAATGTTAATAACAACTTCATAATCATTTTCTGGAAGTCTACCTTTTTTTATACTCAAATTATCAATTAATTTATAATTTAAATATTTATCACTTATTTCAGCATCATAAACCATTGATTCAGCATCATAAACCATAGTTTCATCAGTACCTAAACTATTATATAATATATCAATCATGTATTTTTTATTTGTAAAAATACTATAATCTCCAATATCAGTAATACCTGTGATAGTAAATATTAAATCACCACAATTAACCTTATATCCAATTAAATCTTGAACTGAATAACCAGTTTGAATACCTATTTTTTCTTCACCGGTAAATAATTTATTAAGTGTTGATTTATCCACAACTATATCAAAATCATTATCTGTTTTTTTACCATAAATTATATCAGAATCATTTATATAATTTTTATTAACCAATGTACCAGAGATAGTTGAACTAGCATTTTTAGTTTGATAATAATTATCAAATGTAATTTTAAAATTTGCATTTCCACTGCCAGGTAAAATATAATCTATTCCATTTAATGATTCATATTTTCCAAAATTATCTATATTTATCTTTTGCATTTTCACTTCAAGATAATTTTTATTTTTTTCAATAAAGTAACTGTCCTTTACATTAAGTATTCCTAAAGTATTACTTACAGCATACATAATAAATGCTCCAGAGGCTAAAAAACCTAGTAATAATAATTTTTTAATAAAGGAATAATCAAGTATCTTTTTAAAACCTAAAAATATTACTTTAAATACATTAAATATAGAACTATACTTATGTTTAGTAGTTTCAATATTCTTAAAATCAAATTCATATTTTTCATAAATTGATTTATCTATTTGTCTATAATGATCATTTATTAGTTCAATATTAGAGTTTTCATCAACAACCTCAATTTTTTCACTACCATTTGTTTTAATATAAATATTATTATTTTTAGCAATTATTGTTATATTAGATTTAATCTTATTATCAAAATATAATGTTATATTACCATTTTCCTCTTTAGTTTTAAAATCTTTTAAATAGATTTTATTATCAATTTTATAATCAAGTGATCCTTCATAACTATTCTCATAATCTTTTACGATTTTACCATCAGAAACCTCAATTATTCTATCTGCATAAAATTTCGCTATATCATTTTCATGTGTTACTAAAATTACTAATCTATTTTTAGATATTGATTTAATAATATTCATTATTTCAAGTGTATTTTGACTATCAAGGTTTCCAGTAGGTTCATCACATAATAAAATATTAGGATTTTTTACAATTGCCCTTGCAATAGCTACTCTTTGTTTTTCTCCTCCAGAAAGCATTCCTGCTGGTCTATTTCTATATCTATAAATTTTTAAGGTTTCTAATACAAAATTAACTCTTTTTTCAATTTCCTTTTTATTTTTTACACCAACCATTTTAAGAGCTATAGCAACATTATCAAATACAGTTAAGTTTTCTAATAAATTATAATTTTGAAAAATATATCCAATGTTTAAATTTCTTTCTTTATCTACATAGTATGTACTTTTCTTAGTAATTTTCTTACCATTTACATAAATCTTACCACTTTTTACTTTATCAAGTCCACCAATAACATTAAGAAGAGTTGTTTTTCCACACCCACTTGGTCCCAAAAGACATACAAGTCCAGTAGAATCAAAACTAACAGAGGTATTATCAATAACATGAATTTCATTCTTTTTATTTTTATTAAAGTATTTATTTACTTTTTCTAATTTTATCATTACTCTGCCTCCTCCCTATAAGTTTTCATCGCTGATGAATTAAATAGTTTTCTTGAATATCTAAATGATATAATAATGCTCATTACAAAACATATAACATATACAAAAATATAGTCTTTTATGCCAAGATATTTAACCATATCATATAAATTATTATTAACAATAATATTATTCTTAACTAAAATACATAATCCTAGTATTAAAGCAAAAGCAATATGATATATTAAAAATAATTCAATATTAATTAAATTCTTTAATACTTTTTTAGTTGCTCCGAGGATTCTTAATGTTGCATAATAAACATTTCTTGATTTTTCAATTAATCTAATAACAAAATATGCTATAAAGAAAAGTACAATAAATATAATAGTCATAACTATCAACTTAAATATTTTAATTACTTCGAGAACACCATTTGAATAATTTATTTTGGCATCTTTAATAAATAAAGGCTTAAATCCATTTGATTCAAGATAACATTTAGCCTCAGGAATATCCTTTACATCTTTTAAATAAATTGATGATTGATAAGTTCCCATATTAAATAAAGATAAATAATCCTCTTTTGAAATATATATTACAGAGTTATTATTTTCATAATCTTTTACACCTGTTAAATGTTCAAAATTATATTTCAAATACATATCACTAATTTCTAAATCTATATTATTTTCATAATAAATATTTTTAACATTAATATTCAATATATTATTTTTACACCAACTATATTTACACATTACATTAAGTTCATATGGAACAACAGCTTTTCCTTTAGGTACTTTATCACTAACACTATAAAGTAAATCTACTTTTTGATTATTTAAGGTAATTGTAACCTTACTATAGTTTTCATAACTATTTATTTTAATTTTTTCTAATACATCATCACTTACATAAAAAATATCATTATCATATTCATTATCTTTAAGAACAAATCCTGTTACTTTTAAATCTTTATTTGAACTTGATACATTATCTGTATTTCTTAAACTAAGTTTTGTTTCTTTTAACTTATCTTTTAATGTTGAAACATAATAATTATTTTTATTAGTTTCTAATATTATTTCATTATCATTAATAGGTTTTTGACCCTCAATGTTAGATTTTAATTCACGTATACTTTTTACATTACCATAAAACCAAAAAGTATTATCATCAGTTAAACTATATGTAGTATCTAAAATTGTATCATCCTTCACTACTGATTTTACATAATCAAGTTTACTTATTTTATCTAATTCTTCATTTGTAATTACACTATTATTACTTTTTTTAATTACAACTCTTTCATCAGATAAATCACTAAAATAATAGTTATAACCATTTTTATTTTCTTCATACTCTGCTTTTCTAAACGAAGAATATATTCCTAAGAAAGCAAAAGTAATTAATAAGAATACCATTAAAAGTAAAATAAACTTCATAGGTAAATTAAATGTATTTCTTACTCCAAGTCTAATTTTATTTAAAAAGCTAATATTTTTATATTCATGAAGACTTGCTTTACTTTCTTCATAAGGTTTAATTGTTATATCCTCACGAACTTTTCCATCATGCATTTCAATCTTACGAGTAGCAAGATCCTCAACATCTTCATAATTATGAGTTACAACAATTACAAGTTTATCTTTTGCTACTTTTGCAAGAAGTTTCATTATAGCACCTGCAGATCTACGATCTAAATTACCTGTTGGTTCATCCGCAATTATTATTGGTACATCTTTAGCAAGTGCTCTTGCAATTGCTACTCTTTGTTTTTGACCACCAGATAAATGAGAAACTTTACTATTTCTATATTTGTATAAATCTACTTCCTTAATTAATTCAATAACTTTATTTTTAATATCTTTTTTCTTAAAACCATTTAACAAAAGAACTAACTCAATATTCTGATACACTGTATAACTACTTACTAAATTAAATGATTGAAATATATTACCTATATAACTTTTACGATAATGCTCTGCTTCCTCATTACTATAATGACTTGTTTCCATGCCATTAATATACATTTCTCCTTCTTCATATGTATCAAGACCTGATAATACATTTAAAAGAGTACTTTTTCCACATCCGCTTTCTCCAGTTATTACAACAAATTCTCCTAAATAAAAATCTAAAGATATTTTACTAAAACCTGATGCTACAAGACCTTTATTATAATAGAATTTACTAACTTTTTTTAAACTAAGTATTGGTTTATCTTTATTCATATTTTCCTCCTACATAAATTATATTATATAAAATAAATTTATACAAATATAATATAACATTGTAAAGTGACATTAATGTGACTTTATTTATTTTTTCTCATTTAAGTTTAAAACATTATGTGATATGCATATCTCGACAGTTTGTAATCAACTATATTTTTAAAAGTATTAGAGCCAATATCAACCATTTTGTCGTTACCGACAAAATGGTTTGACACTGCATAATTACTAACTTTACAAGTATTTATTGCCCTTTCAATTACACTTTCAAATTTACGCCATTAAGTATACTCCAATAATTTTTGTAATTCCCTTGCATATCAACATTCATTTCCATTCTCATCAATATGTTTAATCCCTTTAAATACCGTTTCATTAATAATTTTTAATTATTAAATTATTATTTTCTTTTTCTAATTCTTTTAAACTTTTATCTGGTGTTGGTAAATCTTCTGGCATAGTTCCACCTAAATCTTCAATTGCTTTTCTAACTGTTTTTCCCACTTTGTAGTGAGTATTTGTGGCAATTATTTCATTTGGCTCTTCTTGTTTTTCAAGTAATGCTTCTGTTTGAGTTATTCTAAATATATTAGCACCTAATTCAACACTACCCATATTATCTAGTATATCTTCTCGATATCTTAAACCTTTTCGTTTTGCAATATCGTTTGCTGTTTCTCCATTATATAATCCTTTATAACCTGCATTAGTAAACTTATCAAAGTTTTTAACTCCTTTTTCTTTAGCAATTTTATATAAAATTTTATTGCCGTCTCTTGTTTGCCTCCTCCTATATAATCTTTTTTCATCTTCTGTTAATCTGCCATATTCTTCTTCAGTTAATTCCATTTTTCTCGTTTGTACAGCAAAATATGTCTGTCCTAAAGATACGGCTTCATATTTAGGGTTTGCATTTTGGACAATTAAGTAGCAGGCATATCTACTTAATCTATAGTCAATTATTGGTTTTGTAGCTTTACCTGCAGATACGATTTTGGTGTTTACACCAAAATGGGAATTAATATTGTTATTGCTTTGAGAACAAGCAATTTGTGCTTTTTCTATAACTGCAGAAAAATACCTCCATTCTTTATAACCGAGTATTTGTTGAAGTTCCCTTGCATACCAATATTCATTACCGTCATTATCAATATGTTTAATATTTTCAAAAATCGTTTCATTTATTTTTGCTAATTCATTCATTTTAGTTACCTCCATTTCTATTTTTTATAATTAAATTGTTTTCTTTTTCTAATTCTTTTAAACTTTTATCTGGTGTTGGTAAATCCTCAGGCATAGTTCCACCAATTCTTTTAATAGTATTTCGAACTTCTCTACCAACATTGTAGTGGACATCATTTGCATTACCTTCACCTTGAACGTTATCATTAATTAATTTTTGATTAGTCTGGGATATTCTAAATAAATTAGCTATCAGTTCATCACTTCCCATATTATCTAAAATATCTTCCCTATACCGTAATCCCTTTCTTTTAGCAATATCATTAGCTGTTTCTCCATTATATAATCCTTTATAACCTGCATTATGAAATCTTGCTAAATCTT
>OLQA01000224.1_pt1 | contig 52910 bp, 46 predicted proteins | sample 1673151 | NCBI WGS metagenome assembly OLQA01 (sample SAMEA3136760, study PRJEB25190) | human gut metagenome | biome: human gut; feature: human-associated habitat; material: faeces | place: Austria | collected 2013
TCCGCCGAACGGGGCCATGGGTCAAAATCTCGTGTCCATTTTCTTGGGTACAGTTTAATTCGTTGTGTGGGTCACGGTGTGGGTCAGGCAGTTGACCCACATTTTGACCCACACCATTTTCAGCGTTTTTGCAACAAAAAAGCACCGAAAACCGAAGTTTTCGATGCTTTTTGGAGCTGCTGGGCAGATTCGAACTGCCGACCTCATCCTTACCAAGTGTTCCGGACAACCTGTTTGTACTGCTGTTTGTTCATGTTTTTTCAAAAACAGCCTACTTTCTGCAAACATTTATCTGCAAATAGCGCACCATGCAGAAACAGGTGTCTGTACTGCTCTCTTCGCCAAATAGCAAGAAGTTTAGAGAACATGAGCAGCTAAAACCCCGATTTTGAGGGCAACTCCAAAAAGGCCCTTTCCGACTTAGCCAGATTATATCACTGTCATTTGTCATCCGCAAGCGCGTAACACTATTATATTATAATGTATAGGAGGCCATCAGCATGAAGTGCTTATTTAAGTACCAATGGGTCAAGCTGCCCCGAAATCAGCTGCCCAGTGGTAAGGGCATCATGGGTGCATGGGCCCGACTGGCCTCCAGAGCAGCCTTCCGCAACGGGCAAGCCACGTACTGCGGTCACATCAACGAGGTCAAGAAAGGATCCTGGTCAGGTGGTGTCGTGGGGCTGAAAAGCATCCTCGGCATCAAGAACCGTCCAAAGGCCATGGATACCCTGACCACTCTTTCCGAACTCGGATATGTCAGCCATGAATTAGATCCAAACACAAAGAAGCTTACCTATCAAATCAACGACTGGGTGTTCCGCTGTTCCGGCGCCGCCTGTATGAATGAGACGGACGCAGTCTACGCTACACCCGGCTATGGCTTTTTATGCCTCCCCCGCAACATCACAGATCGGCTCGTAAAACAACATTACTGCTTTGAAGAGGCAGATGCATGGCTGGATCTCTGGTGCCATACAGTATGGCAAGATCCTCGCAATGCTTTTTCTCACACAGCACCTGCTGTCCAGCTCGGACCGCATGGGGCTGTTTTTTCTTTGGAGTCATTGGGCAAACGGTGGGGATGGGAGAAAACGAAGGTCTGGCGCTTCTTCAGAAAACACGCGGATACCTTCCCGCTTCTGAAGCTGCCAGGTTCTTTCGGATGCCTCATCTTTAACATCGCTTACCCAACCAGCTCGCCCGTGGCAGCCCCGACCTCCGAAGAAGTTGTACGCATTTTCAATGAAATACGCACAATGAAACGAAATACGCATTTTCAGGGCACCGACCGTGAACAACTGGGCCGCATGATTGCTTGGTACAGCAAGACTGTGCTGACCAAACTGGGCATGACACCAGCACCAGAAACAGCTGTTCAGGGTCGTGTTGCGCTTTTACCCCCTATATTACGCGCGTATATTTCTCCCTGTGGGAGTTGTAAGAGTCTCAGTATGGACTGCCTGGGTAATTACACATGTGCGTGCGAACAAGATTACTTTTCCGGGGCCTCTCCACGCGATGGCCCCGTGAATCGCCAAGGAGGAATCGATTATGGCAGATTTGATGGAGTCTCGCTGTGGTAGCCTGCCTACTGCTCAGCTCACTCCTCACGCCGAACAGTTTTTGAGCCTTTTAGAGCGCAAGGGGATCGTACCGGATCAGGAGATCACCAACGAAAAGGCTCGCAGCGCCGACAAAGCTCTGCGCAAGAACATGTACCACAACACCCGGCTGATGCTGCAGCATTACCGGGACATCGCATGGGCACTGGAATGCTTCCCCGCCCGGGTTGCGGAGGAGCTGGATCGGCCGCTGCACAATCTGGATGCCTTACTCACTGCTGTCGATGCACAGCTGGCCATGCAGAATAATCGGCTGGAGCATCGGCTGGAATGTGTGAAAAAGTCCCGTCTGCTGATGGATCGGATCAACGAGGCAATCACAGTTCTGCGGCAGAAGCCCAAAAACGGGCAGAAAATGTACGACATCATCTTCCAAACCTACATCATCCCAGAGAAGCTGACACACGATGAGCTGTTGTATCGGCTGGATATCTCTGACCGGCACTATTACCGGCTCCGCCAACAGGCTATCAACATCCTGTCCATCCGCCTTTGGGCCGCACCTTCAGGAAGTCTGGATGCATGGCTGGAGGTGCTGGTTCTGCTTGAGGAGGGACTATGAGCCGTATTGTCTGGAAAAATGGCAGGATAAATGGCAGACTCCGCGCCGATGACATGAGAATACCAAAATGCTATACTGATACCGTCCAAAACTGGGCACTGGCATAACGCCGGTCTTGACTGCGAGAAAGTTCGCTTCGAGACCGGCGTTTTTTTGTTGCCAAAATCGCAGAAAGGAGGGTATCGGTATGGCGCAGAAACTCAAGAAGATTGGGGACAAGCTCCGGGGGAAAATGAGAATGCTCAGTGTGTTGTACATGACCACCATGCTTTGTCTCCAGCCCGCACTGGCGACCAACGGCACAACCGCTGGTGATACGATCTGGACCCGGTTTTCCGACATCATGGCAGATGTATACGGGAAGCTGGTCGGTATCTCCACCATCGTGGCGGTCACTGCAGCTTCCGTTGCACTGTTGGTGCGCATGATTTCCCGCAACGAACGCGCCGTGGCAGAAGCATCCAGCTGGCTCAAACGGATTGTAGTCACCTGGCTGGTGCTTAATACGCTGGGCTTCATCGTTGCATATCTCCAGCCTCTGATCCGGGGCGGGCAGTACACTCCCTGAGTGAATGAGGACTTTGTTGCCAAAGGAGGAGCAGCTTGAACCAAACACAAGAAGAATCCTGGACAGAACGCTATGACCGCGCCAGACGGATGAACTTCCTGCACCTCTCGTTGGGGCAGGAACTGGTGCTGTCGCCGGGCAACGCCATGGACCTGTACCCAGAACAAATCACGCTGGAGCGCTGCACCATCACAAAGCTTATACCAAAAGCCATGGAAGTGTGCGTTACAACAGACGCAGGGCAGGAATGGACGATCAACGTAGATCTTTCAGACCCTGACCGGCTTTATCTGGGGGGCGTTAGCTATGACCATGGGCTCGGCTACCGCTACTGGGCGTTCCTGAACGAACAGAATTTTTGGTCGTGGCGTGAATGGTATATCCTGACCACCCATCTCAACAACTACATTGCCTTTACCAGCTGTGATGTGGAGGAGCTGGCAAACGAACGCAACCTGCAGATAGCCCGTATCCTCTACGATGTCTTGGCCAACGGTAATCTGGGCCCTCTGCGAAGCGTTACCTTCGAGCCGCTGAGCGATTCCCAGATGCAGCACCAGGACGAGTAAAAATGACCATGACCCACCAAACGATAACAGGAGGAATTAAGCTATGAAAAAAGCAATTTCTTCGCTTGCCGCATTGTTCCTTGTCGTAACCCTCGCGCTGCCGGCAAGTGCAGCGAGCATCAGCGATGTGGCAAATCCCGAATCGCTGTATCCCGTTGATATTATTCTGGATCTCGATAACCGTGAGATCCGAAAAGTCTATGACCTCTCCCCCAGCACGGATCCCTCCACACTGCCCATGGCCGCCTTTGAGCGCGATGGACTCGAATACAGCTGCACCGATATTCTCCGTGAGGTGATCATCGGCACGGAAACGCAGCCGCTCACTCAGACGGAAATGGTGGAGAGCAAAAAGAAGGACCTGGAAACGTTGCTGTCCCTGCTTCCGCAGGAGCGCGAAGTGACCACTGAGGAAGGCTTCACCGGCACCCTGCGTCTAGATCTGGATTCCATTGAAACCGAGGTGTCCGGGTACGGAAGCAGCAAGCAGGCTGTAACTGCCACACGCAACTACCCCAATCTGTCGGATGCTGATACCCAGTATCTCCCAAAGACCATCGAGGACAACGGCCGCTCCCTCACTCTTTCCGATGTCCAGTGGCAGACAGATAACACCTACAACGCCGACGACTATGAGATCGGCGACCGCTATACCGCCATTTGCACCTACAGCGGCATCAAAACCGTCAGCTATGTGAAAGGCTATACCACCACAGCCGATTATGTGGGTGACGTACACCGCACGGGCGTCACCATGATTCGCTATACCGTCATCTTCACCGGTAAAGAAATTCCTGAGCCGGAGCCGGTTGTAGCAGATGAGCCTGAAAGCGAGTTCCCTGTGGCGGCGCTGATCATTGGCGGACTCATCCTTGTCGCTGTGGCCGGTGGCTGCGGCGCCTATATGCTGGTAAAGCGCAGAAAGGAGCGTATGACCGATGAAGAAATGGATCCTGAGAACTCTGCTTGCAGCGGTAATGACAACGCTGATGCTGACCCCGGCACTGGCGCTGGAGTATAACATCTCCGCGCCTGATGATCCTCTGTATGCACCGGCCACCTCTGTTGATGAGGTGATCGTGGTGGGTGGCAGTTCTGAATGGGACAACATCGACCGCAGCAAGAATACGGCGATAGTCCCTCCCCCCTTCGGCAGCCCTGAGTCCTATCAGCTGGGAACCGGTGTAACGCTGAATGTCCCCACCTATTCCGGCACATCCGGTGGCTATATCAGTTCTGGATCCAGCAGTATCTACTATCCGCCCGCTGATTACAGTGAGCCCTCCTACTCCAGCAGCAAGTTCACTCTTCCTGATGGACTCTTCTACTCAGACGGCAGCCTCGGTACACTGCGCATTCCTTCCCTGGATCTGAAGGTTAAAGTCTATGAGAACGAAAGTCTGGAGAGTCTGGCCAAGGGCGCCGGTCACTTCAAGTCCACCTCCTGCTGGGATGGAAATATTGGACTTGCCGGTCATAACAGGGGCGTTGCCAACCACTTCGGTCAGATCCACACCCTGGAGGATGGCGACACCATCAGCTACACGACCAAATTGGGCAAGCGGACCTATGAAGTCTTTTATGTTGGCAAGATCCTGGAGACCGATTTTTCCCGACTCGGTCGCTCCAGCGAGAACATGATCACGCTCATCACCTGTGTCAGAAACCAGCCCGAGCTGCGCTGGTGCGTACAGGCGCGGGAAGTTTCCTGAGCAAAAGTTGTAAAATGCGCAGTTCATCTGTGTAATTTGAGCAAATCGAATTACAAGGAGGAATCTGCATGAAAAAGAAAATCGCATGGCTCATAAGTGTGGTACTGGCTCTGTCCCTGACCTGCCCGGTTCTGGCAGCACAGACCGAGTCTGAACTGGATCGAGCCGGAAAGTATCTGAAGGAGCACGGCATCATGGTCGGCGACAATAACGGTGACATGATATTTGGCAACAATCTGACCCGGGCGCACTTGGCCGTGCTGCTCGCCCGGTTGGTTGGGAACCCGGAGCATCTGGCAGCCGATCAGAGCTTCTATGCCAGCCAGTGCGTCTTCACCGATGTGCCGGACTGGGCCAAATCCTTTGTGGGCTTCTGCTATACCAACGGGCTGGTGGCCGGATACGGAAACGGCCTGTATGGCTCCAACGATCCAGTTACACCTGAAGCAGCGTGCACGGTCATGCTGCGGTTCTTGGAAGTACCTGCTGATGGCTGGTCATATCACACCGCCTGCGCCAAGGCCGTGGAATTGAGTCTGGCCCCTTCCGAGGCTCTGACTGACAGCACCATTACCCGCGGCGATATGGCCGTGCTGATGTATCGGGCACTGGGCAGTCCTCTGGGTACCGCAACTACTGTGAACAGCGCCCCCGCTTCCACCGGGACTGTGGCGTTGCCGACCGACGGCAGCCAGTATGTCCCGAAAACCGGAGACGTGATCCGCTGTAATGACGGCACCGACTACACCATCACCGACGTCAGCCGTTATGATGCAAACATGTTCGCTTCCGGCCCGTTGGGTTCATTGCCTGAACCGATTTGTGACTGGTCTTTGATGCCCCAGGTAGCGCTGCCGACAACTGAGGCCCGACACATCACAGCAAACGGGAAGGAGTACCTGTTCCTGCGCAATGTCTATGAGACGCGCCGGATGCTCTACACCCTCTATAATGCCATCGGCAGCAATCCGGAGACTTGGCAGAATGGTGCTCCCGTGCTGTTCCCCAGCGGAAATGCGAAGGTGCGCATCAATCTGACCATTGCCTCCGACCTCACGGCACAGAGCTTCTGGCCGTGGCGCGCAGATCAAATCACCGGCCTGTTCGACTCCTGTCCTCCCGGCACCTACTCCATGGAGGCATGGGACGTGTTCTGCAACGGCATTTTCCAGTACACCGAGTATAAGATCCACGTGGTCTGAGCCAACTGAATACCACACGCAGGGCGATGTGCTTCCGAGCATATCGCCTTTTCCTTTTATCCACACCAATCGGCGCACGCGATCATGCGGCGCCACCAACAGGAGGAATCAATATGAAAAAACGCATTCTTTCCATGCTGTTGGTGTTGGTCCTCGCCCTCGCCCTGTTCCCGACGGCTGCCTTTGCCGCATCGTCTGAGGAGGAGGCACTGGGCGAGATCAACATCTTTGATGGGGGTACGGAGCTTTCTTACCTGTCCATCAATGGTCGTGTACGTGACCTGATCTATACCTATTACAATTACACGGACAGCAATGGCCGCACGAAGGAGATCCCCGCCTACTGCGTCAACCCCAACACAAAGGGTGTCCCTCAGACAGTGGCGGTCGGCGAATCCATCAAGTATCTGGCCGAGGAGAAGACTTCCGACCCCAAAGTCCTGGGCATCGTCGCTAATGGTTATCCCACCCTCGGCCTGTGGGAGCTGAAGCTGAACGATAAGTACGAGGCCTACTACGCAACCAAGATGGCCCTGTGGACCTACCTTTTAGGCCATTGGGACATCAACAATATGAAGGTCAATCCTGCCCTCAAGGGTGAAGAGCTGGAAAGGGCCCAGGCCGTACTTGCCGCGACAAAGGACATTTATCGTCGTGGTACCAACTGGAATGAACTTCTTGAGCCCAACATCACCTGCACTCCCGACCGTTCTGTTGCTTATGATGTGACCATCAATGGCCAGCAGTATCAGCAGCAGATCTTCACCTTCTGGTCCAAGACCTGGGTATGTGATTACCATGTTTCTGTCTCCTTCACTGATCCTGCCAGCGTGCCCGCCGGTACGAAGATCGTGGATATGCAGAACAATGAGATTACCGCCCTGAAGACAGAGGCTACGGGTGATGGGTATGGTGCGCAGTTCAAAGTCATCTACCCCAAAAGCGCCATTGCCGGTACCAACGGCAGTGTCCAGCTCTCCTTCTCGACCAACGTCTACAAATACGCCATCTTCTATGCTACCTGTGCCGAGGTGGACAAGTACGGGCAGCTGCAAAACTATATGGTGGATACGGACCCGACGGTCAACAAACGGCTGTCCACCTACAGCACCTACGGCAGTGATGAGCCTACTGATTTGCCTGAAACCGGATTGATCATCCGGAAGTACGAAACGGGCACGACCCTCCCGCTTGAAGGCGCGTTATTTGAGGTGGTTGGGCCTGACGGTGACACCATCGGTCTGTTTGCCTCCAACGGCAGCGGACAGGTTGTGCTGCCCCTGGTGGAGACGGGAAATTACACAATTTATGAACGGGAGGCACCGAGCCATTACTTGCTCAGCGATGTGCCTGCCCAAAATGTGACCGTCGATTACGGTGAGGTAGCTGAGGTCGTCTTCTACAACGACCCCTATGGTTCACTGCGGGTAGAAAAGAAGTCGGATACCGGTGAGAACCTGCCCGGCGCCGTCGTGCAGGTCAAGCATATTGAGAGTGGTAAGGTCTATACCCAGACCACCAATTCCGCAGGCACCGCCATTTTCTCTCCGGTAAAACCGGGTGCCTATGAAGTCTTGGAGCTGTCCAGTCCCATCGGCTGGGAGTTGAATGATACCGTTTACACCACCAATGTGCTGCCCGGTGAGACCACCACACAGGTCCTCATTAACAAAGAGCTGCCGGGCCTGCGCATCGTGAAATACGATCGGCTGAACCACCGAAACCTCGCCAACGTCACATTTGAAATCTGGCACGATGGCGCGCTTTACGGCGAGTATACCACCGATGAGTTTGGCGAGATCCTTATTACCAATGCGGAGCCTGGTACCTGGTGGGCATCTGAATCTGACACCGGGAATCCCGCCTACATTCTGGACACCACCCCGCAGCAGATTGAACTGAAGTCGGGCGACGGGATCCGTGAGCTCGTTTTCTTCAATGATCTCAAGCCGGGCGTCCACATTTCCAAGGTTGACTCAAACGACCCCTCGAAGGGCATCCCCGGGGCGGCATTCGAGGTCAAAGCAGTTGATGGAAGCTATGGTCCGAAAGAGTTTGTAACTACGGCCGACGGCTCCATTGACCTGTCCATGCTCCCCGTTGGCTCTTATGTCATCACTGAGAAGTCCTGTGAGGGCTATATCATTGACGAGGCCCAGCGCATCATCCATCTGGACCCCAACGAGAATGCTGAGCATGTGTTCACCAATACGATCAAACCCACCCTGCGGATCATCAAGCTGTCGGCAGACGGGACCCCGCTGGAGGGTGTTGCGTTCCGGATCGCCTATGTGGAGGATGGCACCCGTTACCTCGACCGCGTAACGAACAGCAGCGGAATCATTGAGATCAGCGATATGGATTTGGGTGTGCTGTCCATCAAGGAAACATCTACCGTTTCGACCCATATTCTTGATCCGCGCGAGTACCATGTGCAGCTCTTCCCCGGCAAGACCAGTGAGTTGGTCGTGGAAAACCAGGTCCGTCCGAACCTCACCATCTGGAAATTTGATGCAGACGACCCCTCCAAGCCGGTACCTGGCGCCACGTTCCTGGTCGAATATGCAGATGGCCACAGCATCGCTGAGGTGACAACTGGGCCTGACGGCTCCGCCACCGTGGAGAATCTGCTGCCCTCCGTCATTAAAATCACCGAAAAGTCGGTCCCCAGCCCCTACCTGCTGGATGCCGAGCCGCAGTTGGCGACCCTCTATCCCAACCGTGACCGCGACGTGTATTTCTACAACCACAAAGCCCCGACTATCACCATTATTAAAGAATGCAGCATCACTGGAAACCGGCTCGAAAATGTGCGCTTCCAGGTCTGGTACGCTTCCAACAACACCTCTGATGGTGAGTATCGGAACCTGGGCGTCTTCACAACGGACGAAAATGGTGAGATTCATCTCTCCCGTGCCGAACACGGCCTGCAGGACGGCTGGTTCCGAGTGAAGGAACTGGAGGCTCCAAAGGGCTTCGGCATTAAGGACAGCGATACCCAGGAAGCCTTCGTGCAGTCCGGAAAGAACAAAACCTTCCTGTTCCAAAACACCCCCCTGTCCTCCATCGTCATCTGGAAATATGATTCGGAGAACTCCCAGCCCATCGAGGGCGCACGCTTCCAGCTGCGTTATCTGGGCGGCCAGTCTGGTACTGGCGGCACAGTGGTCGGCGTCTATGAGACTTCGGCAAACGGTGCCATCGTGATTACGGGGTTGGAACGAGGCACCTATATCGCCGAGGAAATTGCCAGCGACGATAATCACGTCATTGATACCGCGCCCCAGACGGTATTCATCAGCGGCGAGGATCAGGATGTGGTCCAGCTCTATTTCGGCAACACTCCCAAGGGCTCCGTTTTGCTGACCAAAAAAGATAGCCGCGATAAGAGCCCGTTGGCCAACGTGGAGTTCTACGTCACCGACGCCACCGGCGCAGTCCTGGGCGACAACAACGGTAAGTTCTGGACTGACTCCGCGGGTTGCATCCTCATCGAAGGGCTCAACCCCGGCACCAGCGTCGTGGCGCGCGAGGTACGGACGCTGGATAATTACGTGCTGGACAACACGCCCCAGACAGCAGTGGTCCGCCCCGGCCGCATCGTAACACTGGAGTTCCTGAACGCCAAAAAAGGAAATCTGATCATTCAGAAGTACGGTGTTAAGGGCAGCGAGAAGGTCCCTCTGGAAGGCGTTGAGTTCAAAATCACTTACGCCGACGGCAAGGTTGTCGATGCCGAAAACGGGCAGCTTTCCAGCAATGGTATTTACCACTCTAACGCCCAGGGCCAGGTGGTGCTCTCCGGTATCGTTGGCACTGTCATCGTAACTGAGACTTCAAGTGTCCCGGGATTCTCCATTGCTGAAAATCCCTCTCAGACCGTGGTCATCAATCCCGGTGACGACACGCAGACACTTTACTTCGTGCGCTTTGTTCCTTGACAATCTGCGTGGAAACACGCAACAAAACAAGGCAGATTCTGAAGAATCTGAACTCTATGCTTGATTCGGCAGGGGCAGAACCTGCCTGACCCGGCGTGACGGGTAACAAAAACTCTGAATCTCCGACGTGCAGATTTGTAGTGTCATGCAATCTGTACGAAGCTCGGTAAAGAGCGGTAGCATGGTCTGAGACGGCTATGCCCGCAGGAGGCTATAAATCGGTCATGTCCAGAATGTCTTGTTGCAACCGACAAAAGTCCCGAATGTACGGCTCGTAAAGGCGTAGGATGATTATACAGCCATCCGCTCCCATGTGGAGTGCTGTCGCCGTCGAAATCTGAAGTAGTGGAAAACGGCAGAAAACCAAAAAAGGTCGAATGTCTTTGGCAGAATATCACACAGGCCAAAGACGGCAGCCGGGTCAAAGGGACGGGCTAAAACCGATATGTAAAGCTAAGGCATAGGGAACAAAGGAACCGTGGACGGACACATCCCAAGATGTAAACAGAATGACACTTCTGTCCGCACAGGTAGGAAATGACCTGTTAATCCGCGGGACAGCAGCCCGTAGTAGTGATGAAACTCCTGTAATGGGAGTGGAGCGAAGGGGCATAGTCAATGCAGATTTGTATGTGAACAGAAAGTCGAGGAAGCCGTAGGCATACCTGACTAAAACCAGAAACACCAATTCCAGAGAGGAGGCGGTGCGTATGGCACAACAATTCGACTACCCAAAAACCGAAACTCAATTACGCGAAATTCAAGATGCACTGTATCAGCACAGCAAAGAAGTCTATGAGGCTGGCGGCCGTCCGGCATTCAAAGGACTTCTGGAGATTATGTCAGCAGAGTCAACCATTATCACAGCAATCCATAATATCAAAGGCAATCATGGAAGCGAAACCCCTGGTGTAGATTCCAAAACCATGCGCAAAGATTATCTTCAAAAACCATTCCCGTGGGTTGTAGCAGATATTCAACGTGCATTTAAGCATTTTGAACCCCAGCAGATACGGAGAGTATATATCGACAAACCGGGAAAATCAGAAAAGCGGCCTCTGGGCATTCCTGCAATACGGGATAGAATCGTACAAGAATGTATGAGGATAGTGCTGGAACCTATATTAGAAGCACAATTCTTTGCACATTCCTATGGATTCCGCCCCATGCGAGATGCGGCTATGGCCTTAGAACGAGTTGACATTATAATGCACAACACGGGAAATTACTGGATTGTCGAAGGTGACATCAGCAAATGCTTTGACCGTATCGACCACAGCATACTCATAAAGCGGTTGTACCACATGGGTATCAAGGATAGGCGGGTCTTGCAGATTATCAAGGCCATGTTAAAAGCCGGGGTCATGGAAGAATGCGCCGTAAACGAAGAAGGAACACCGCAGGGCGGCCTAATCAGCCCACTACTCGCGAATGTTTATTTAGATATTATGGATGAATGGGTATCAAAGCAATGGGAAAATAAACGAACCAGACATCAGTATGTACAGGACCAGAGCAGGTACGCGGTCATGCGCAAGAAAACCACTCTTGTTCCCGGATACCTTGTCAGATACGCGGATGACTTCATCATTGCAACAGACACCCGAGCACATGCGGAAGACTGGAAAGCTCGCTTGCAATCCTTTCTTCAGGAAAAAATGAAATTGACATTATCCCAAGAAAAAACACTGATAACAGACATCAGAAAGAAGTACATCAAATTCTTAGGCTACGAGTTCAAAATGGTTCGGGGGAAATCCCGCAGAGGCTACATCCCAAGAACGATTCCAGACCGTGAGCGATTAAAGCGCAGAGCTGACAAAATCGCGGAAGACATCAAAAAGATTCCCGGTAATTACAGCCGTGAGCAAATGGTTGGTGCAATAAACCGCATCAACAGTCAGATAAGAGGGATTATCCAATATTATCAATGCTGTACATGGGTAAATATTGCCATGCAAAAACACAGCAGAAAATTGCAACTTGCGGCAAGGCGCCGCTTGAAACAGTACAACGGGAAATGGATTCCAGCAAATCAAACCCGGAACCTTCCTCGAGTACACCAACAATACAAACAGAAAATTCCCTCTATCAAATACCGGGACATCTATGTAGGCTTTACAGCGCTTACCTTTTGCAGATGGGAAAGAACTCCACCTAAAAACCAAGCTGAGACACCATACACCGACACTGGGCGGCAGTTGTATTTTGAACGTACGAAAAAGAAGAAAATGCAGGCGCGTCTGGATGAAATGTATTCGGATAGGTCGGCACGGGCAATCAGCTATGGCAAATGGGGGAAGTTCAACAATTTCGAGTTTATTATGAACAGGGCTTACGCTCTCAACCGTGATAAACTCAGGTGCCGGGTCTGTGGAGGTTGGTTAATCGCTAATACGCCATGGGCACACCGGATAAATCCATACCTCCCATTGGATAAGGTGAACCGTGTCAACAATCTGATTTCGCTTCATAAGAAATGCTTCATCGCGGTTAATAATCCGAATCAGGACATTAGTGAGTTTGATGTCAAAGCACAAAAGAAAATTGTCGGTTATAGGGACAAACTGGTTATTTCACATACACGCAACAAATAATTTGCATTGATGGAGCGCCGTGTGCGGTGAAAGTCGCACGCACGGTGCGAAGCGGGGGAAAATCCACCCTGACTGTCCCAGTCCAACTGGGATAAAAGCGGTGGATTACCTATCGCTATTACAACCAGGCGATTGGAGGCGTCGAGATCATCAAGGTCAGCTCGAAGGACAACACAACCCGGATCCCCAATACGACCTTCGAGATCAGACGCGCCGGTGACGATGCACTGATCGACACGGTCACGACGGGGAAGACCGGAAGTGCTTTCCTTGCTCTAGAGGATGGCAGCTACTACTGTTTGGAGACAGAGGCTGCCAAGGGGTTCCGCCTCAATTCCGAGCGCCACTATTTCTCCATCACCAACGGCAGCCATGAGATCGTCAGGGTGAAAAACGACCCCATCTCCGGCCTCATCATTCATAAGGTCAGCAGTGTCGACGGCTCTGGCATCCCCAACATCAGCTTCATCATCTATGACAGCAACCATAACCCCATCGATCAGGTGACTACCGATCAGAGCGGTTACGCCTATGTGGATGATTTGGGCATCACCGGAAAGGTCTATCTGCGTGAGCTGGAGGCAGAGGGCTATATTCTCGATACCGCTCTGAAGACCGTGTACCTGCGTGCCGGTGAGACGACCGAGATTACATGGAAGAACACCCCCATCACCGGTCAGATCCAGATCTGGAAGAAATCTGCTGACGACAACCCCATCAACGGGTTCCCCGCAGGCACCGCACTGGAAGGCGCTGTGTTCGAGATTTACAACAAGGCCAACCGTTTGGTGGATACCGTAGAGAGCAATCATCGGGGGCTCGCAGTGTCCAAGCCACTCCCCTTGGGCCGCTATACCGTGAAAGAGGTATCCAGTCCCTCCTTCTACTCCGTCAATGGTGAGGAGGTCACGGTCTATTTGGAGCATGAGGGTCAGATCGTGCAGATCGAGTTCCTGAACGAGAGCGTCTATACCAACGCGTCCGTCAGCAAAACCGGCTATACAGAGGTTGTGCCTGGCCAGTCCATCCTCTACACCTTCAAGGACATCGCCAACAACTCCACTGTGTCGCTGGGCAACTTCTACTGGCGCGATACCCTGCCCACGGACGCCGTGCGGCTGGATAAGATCATCACCGGCACTTGGTCGGCAAAGCTTAATTACCGCGTGGTGTTCAAGACCAATATCAACAGCAACTACCGCACTCTGGCAGATAACCTGAGCACTGCAAAGAACAACACACTGGATGCCTCCCCCGCTGCACTCGGTCTTGCCAGCAACGAGTATATCACCGAGTTCATGTTCGTCTTTGGTACCGTGCCTGCTGGGTTCACGCAGCTACAGACCCCCTATGTCTACTGCGATGTGCTCCCCGGCCTCAGCCATGAGTACCGCTTCACCAACAAGACGGATGTTGGCGGTATGTGGCGCAGCCAGTGGATCATGGCCAATGACCGCTGGGTGACCATTGTCTATAACAAGAACACGGCGCCCACTCTACCCCGCACCGGTTACTAATCCCACATGCCATACACTTGGGGCAGCATCCGAACGCTGGGTGCTGCCCCAGCTCGCCTTCTCAAAACAGAAAAGCTCCTCCGCCAATTCGGCGAAGGAGTCTTTGATTCAGTTAGTGAAGAAGACCTGCCTAAAGAAATCTCTTCATAATGCTTCTGATTTCCTTGTCTTGATAAAACAATATATTGCACTAATCACATCAAGGCAAAAAACAAACTGTGCGATCATATTGGCAACCAATGTAACTGAATTAAGCCTTTTCTCCTTGTAGCATCTAAGCATCCCACTGATCCCGTACATGGTCGACGACAGTAGCAGAGAGTAATCAAACACAACCAGAATAGGAACCAAAGGAAGGCTTAAAGCATGAGTAAGCAATACGAAAAACATCACGCCGAGGTAAACTGGGATATGACATAGCTTCAAAAGCATATTCCAAAACAAAATCTCTTTCCCGCCGAATCCCATCCAAGGAAGCAGAAAAGCATATCCCATATTAAGCAACAGGATTGCTATATACACGATAAGCGCTGCCCTGATATTTGTGTTATAGCTTACCGAATAAAACATGAATGCCACCAATGTATAAGGTGCGATCACCAATAGGATCATCGGTATCTTTTTCATAACAACTCACCCTCACTTTATACACTGGCACATAACTATTACCGCAAAAACATTATAGCAAACTAAAATAATCACTTCAACATCAGATTCCGTTGCAATATGCTCTCCCATAACATCCTTCATCCCCCATCAATTCCGAGGTGACCAACCATGATAGATTGGATCTTTGAAGGCATTGCCAACTGGGTCGCCAGTATTATGACACAGGTGATGGATGCGGTGTCCGGTGTCTTTTTGGAGGCACTTGGCACCGACATGACAGCCATGGAGGAATACTTCCCCTTCGTGACCGCTGCCTATTCCATCATGCAGTACACCGCCTGGGCACTGCTGTTCCTAATCGTTGTCTGGCAGCTCTTTCGCACCTTTGGTGGTCCCATCACCGAAGCTGAACATCCCTTTGAGCTGCTGGCCCGCGGCGCCCTGTTCGCCTTCCTCATTACATATGCAAAACCCATTTTCTCACTGGTGCTTGAAATCGCGCGGGCGCCCTACACTGCGCTGATGGAGTCCAGTCTGGATCCAGGCGACTTCACCTTCGCGGGCATTGAGCAGGCGCTGACCAGCGGTCTGACCACCATCGTTTCTGTCGCTACGGTTGTCGGCCTGATCCTACTCATCGTCATGATGATCGCGCTGGGCTGGAACTATTTTAAGCTGCTGCTGGAAACAGTGGAACGCTATGTGCTCGTTGGCGTGCTCTGTTACACATCGCCACTGGCCTATGCGATGGGAGCATCGAAATCCACATCCCGCGTATTCCAGTCCTGGTGCCGGATGGTAGGCTCCCAGCTGCTGTTGCTGGTTCTGAATGTGTGGTTCCTGCGCGCCTTCAACTCCTCCGTTGGCCACTTTGTTGCCAATGGAGGCGCATTGACCTCCGGGCAGGGCAACATCTTCCTATGGATCTTCTGTGCGCTGGCCCTTCTGAAAATTGCTCAGCGCGCAGACAGCTATCTGGCAGCGATGGGTCTGTCTGTCGCTCAGACAGGCAGCAGTATGGGCATGGAGATGCTGATGGCCGTCCGGCTCATCACCGGGCTTGGCCATGGCGGCAGCCACAGCGCAGGCTCCACCTTCACCTCCGCAGCACGTGGCGCCGCGACAGGCACTGCCGCAGGTGCAGCTGGCGGCTTCATGTCCGGCTTTACGACCCGCTACAGCCCCAACAGTTTTGTGCGCGATGCTGTTGTGGATGGCGGCTCCCGGATGGGCGCCGGTGGCAGCGTCGGATTTGTCGGCCGTACCTTTGGTGGTATGGCGGCCCGTAACGGCGCCACCCTGAACAGCACATCCATTGCCTCCGTCGCTACCCGGCCCAACATTGTGTCCGGCACCATTGCCGGCAACATTGCTGATCGCAGCATTGGTAACTTCATGCCGCACCTCGCATCCGGAACAGTGCCGGGCGGTGCGCAGCTCTCCGGCACAGAGATCCGTGGTGGACATATCCAAACCACCGCCACCATGCCGGATGGCAGTAAGGCCGCTGTGGATCTGTACCACGCCGGTCAATTCAACGCCCCGGATGCCCCCCATACAACCATCACAGCCGCAGATGGCAGCCAGTGGTATCAGACAGCTTCCGGTGATGCAATGGGCGCCTTCTACCCAACGCCCGCCTTTACCGGCGACGCCTCTGAAGCAGGGCAAGTGGCAGAAGCCTTCCCCGGAATGCAGGAAGGCACCTTGCTGCGTCAGGTGGATGACGGTGTTCTGGAAGCAAGTTACCCGGATGGCGGCAGTGCCCTCATGTATAGCAGTTCCTATTATCAGGAGCCCTCCGCTCCCCATGAGCTGGTGCAGGGCGCAGACGGCCAGAGTTGGTACGCCATGTCCGCACAAGCTGCAGTCCCGCAGTTTGCGGATGGTGCTGGGAACGAGGCCTATAATCAGGCGCTGTTCGGGCAGTTTATGCCCAGCTTCGACCAGCCCATCCAGTCCATCGACACCTCCAGAGCCAGCGACGGCGTGTTGGAGGTACGGCACCAGGATGGTTCTGGTACCACGTTCTATGACCGCACCATGTATCAGACCCCCAGAGGCGACTATCAGCTGCTGCAGGATACTCATGGCGGACAGTGGTATGCCATCAGCGGCACGCCTTCTGTGGAGCAGCGGCCGGTCTATCAGGATGGTAAACCCGTCTATGATGGGGACAAACTCAGAACCTATCAGGTGGAGAGTGTTCGCTATAAGACTACGCCCACTCCACACAGGGCGCCCGACCGCCGCAGCACTGAGCCGAAGCGGCGGCCCAGCAAGAAAACATAATCGTTCCCGAGAACCGGTGGAGGGCAATTTGCTGTGCCTCCATCGGTTTTCGGCTTTAGAAGAGAGGTGATCCATCATGTCTGAAGAACAACAGAGATTCGGCGACGGGCAGGACAATTACCTGCAAGGCGCCCAAAAAGGTATGCAGGCCGCAAAACAGGCGGTCGCTATCGGCAAAACAGCCGAGGCGGGCGCCAACGCAGCCGCTGCCACAGTGCAGGGCAGTGTAGAAACTGGAAAAGCAGCCGCTAACATCGCCGCCGGTGCAGCTGCCGGTGGGCCATGGGGTGCGATCCTATCAGCCGCCTGGGCCATGCGCAACACCCTGTTCAAAATCGTGGTGTTCCTCTGTCTGTTTCTCAGCGTACTGATCGTGTTGATCGTGTCACTGCCATCCATTGTGACCAACAATGTCTTTCGCACTGACCCTGCCACTGTTGACCTGAATGCCCCCACCGATCTGGTTGGCAACTTCGATGACGTTTCCGCCACCATCACCAGCTGTGTGCAGGCCGGTTACGATGCGGCTCTGAGCAGAGTTTCTGCCATCATTGCCGACGGTGGCTATGACCAGGAACTATCCATGCAGGCGCTGGTCAACTACGGCCTGCAGTCCAGCGACTACGACATCTGCTATACATTGGCTGCCTACTCCGCATCACTGGAGCAGAGGGGCACCAGCAAGGCAGATCTGGAAGCAAAGCTCTTAGCCGTCGCCGACCAGATGTTCCCCGTAACCTATACGACTGCAACCGCCACTGTGACCAGCACAGTAACGACCGAGGCCGGTACCCAGGTGGTGGAGTTTCAGGTCACATACGCCATCTGCACCATACACCCCTTCGACCAGTCGGTCATCCTGACCGCGTTCAATCTGGACACCGACGCCATTTACAACCAGTTCCAAATCACCACCGGCGAGGCCATCCTCAATATGTCCAACGCATTGAAGATGACTATGTACGGCTCGTTGGAAAACGGGATGGTGCCGCCCATCACCGACGCAGAGCTGAACGCATATCTCGCCAGCCTTACCTGCAGCGAAACGCGCAAGGAACTCATGCGCGTGGCACTGTCTTTAGTTGGCCGCGTGCCGTACTTCTGGGGCGGCAAAAGCCCGCCCGGATGGAATGAGGCATGGAACACTCCACGGCTCGTTACCTCGGCTGGCTCCAGCTCCACCGGCACCTTGCGTCCCTACGGGCTGGACTGCTCCGGCTACACGGACTGGGTCTACAAAACAGCACTGGGCGTCACGCTCTATGAAGGCAGCCGTACCCAGTGGGATAACAGCTACGCCATCACGGAAGCAGATCTGCTGCCCGGCGACCTCGGCTTCATGGCCGTACCCGGCACAGTACCGGTCAATCATGTGCTACTCTACGCCGGTAAGGATGCCAGCGGCAATGCGCTGTGGGCACACTGCTCCAGCGGCTATGGCGGCGTTGCGATGAACTCTCCCGACTATGTGACCCAATATCGACGTGTTACAGGAGTGGATCTGGAAGCCGAGCTCCCTATTACACCGGAAGGAGGCACCTGATATGTCCGATGACCGGGAGTTCAGTAATATCTACACCATCCCGCCCAACTACACCGACTCCGGCAAACTGATGGGCGGCATGTTGGAAACCCGTAACACGGTAGAGGCCGGGATCCTGTTGGTACTGGTCGGCTACCCGGAAGTCAAGTGGCTGCCGGTGGATCTCACCACTAAGATCGTCATTATGACCGTAACGCTGATCCCGCTGGGTGTCTTCGCGCTCATGGGGATCGGCGGCGACTCTCTGCTCCAGTATGTGACCCATATGATCCGGTTCTGGCATCGCCGACGAAAACTCCACTTCAAAAGGATTGGTTATCGCCATGGTAAATCAAAACCGCAGCAATCAAACAAGCCCGCGCAGAAAAGGCAAGCGAAAGCCGCCGGGCCAGTACGTGCAGGACTTCATTCCACTCAAAAGCATACGAAACGGCATCGTTGAAACAACAGACGGCCGTTATCTGAAGATCCTGGAGATCGAGCCCATCAACTTCCTGCTGCGCTCCTCTGAAGAGCAGTATGAGATCATCTCCTCCTTCGCCAGTTGGCTGAAGATCGCACCCATGCGTCTGCAATTCAAATCCATCACAAGGAAGGCCGACTCCGACCAGTACATCGCAGGCCTTCAGTCCGATCTGGAGACAGAGACCTCGGAGGCCTGCTGTGAGCTGGCCCGCTCCGCCATCCGGTTCATCCGTGAAGAGGGCAGCCGCGAGGCGCTGACCCGCCGTTTCTTCCTCATCTTCCAGTACGAGGCGGCCAGCGGACATTATCAGATGAATGTCGATTACAGCGAAATCTACGCCGCGCTGCAGACGGCCGCACAGAACGCCCGCACCTACTTCTCCCAGTGCGGCAACAACATCGTACAGCCAAAGGATGAGGACGCCTTCCTGGCAGAACTCATTTATATGTTCTTCAACCGCCGCTCCTGTGTGGATGACCCTTTTCTGGACCGGCTGGACCGCATTGTGGTGGATGCCATGCTGGCCAAAAAGCGCACCATCGGCGTTGACCCGCTGCCCAACATCCGCGACGTCAATTTCGTAGCACCCCGCGGCATTGACCTGACCCATTCCAACTATGTCATCATGGACGGCAGCTACTACACTTACCTCTATATCCGCAAAGGCGGCTACCCAACTACCGTGCGAGGCGGCTGGATGAGCGCGCTCATCAATGCCGGCGAGGGTATCGACGTAGATTTGTTCCTGCAGCGTGAGATCCGCGGGAAAACCATCGACCGTGTCGCCCAGCGCATCCGGCTCAACCGCACCAAGCTGCGCGAGCTGCAGGATACCTCCACCGACTATGAGGAGCTGGCCAGTTCCATTCAGGCAGGCTACTACATCAAGCATGGCCTGTCCAGCAACAATGAAGACCTCTTTTATATGTCCGTGCTCATCACGGTGTCAGCTGCCAGCTACCGGGAACTGCTCTGGCGCAAGCAGCAGATCACAGACATGCTCAAGTCCATGGACATTCAGGTGCGCGACTGCGTCTTCCAGCAGGAAGAGGCTCTGCGCTCCACCATGCCGTTTCTGAGGCTCGCCTCCGACCTTGAGCGCAAGGCAAAGCGCAATGTGCTCACCAGCGGCGCCGCATCCTCCTATATGTTCACCAGCTTCGAGCTTTCTGACGACAACGGCATTCTGCTGGGCCTGAACCGGCACAACAACTCCCTGTGCATCGTTGACCCATTCAATACCAAACGCTATAAGAACGCCAACTTCATGATCTGCGGTACCTCCGGCAGCGGCAAGACCGTCACCATTCAGACCATGGCCCTGCGACTGCGAATGCGCGGAACCCAGTGCTTCATCATTGCACCGCTCAAAGGCCATGAGTTCAAACGCGCCTGTCATAAGATGGGCGGCACCTACATCAAACTCTCCCCCGGCTCCAGCGACTGTATCAATGTCATGGAGATCCGTCCCACCCTCACACCTGAGATGGAACTGATCGACGAGCTGGACTATACGGACATCGACTCCATGCTGGCACGGAAGATCCAACAGATGCTCACCTTCTTCTCCCTGCTGATCCCCGACATGACCAACGAAGAGGAACAGATGCTGGATGAAGCTTTGATTGACACCTACGCAGAGTTTGGTATCACCCACGATAACACCAGCCTCTATACTGACGCCAGCCACACCACCATGAAGCCCATGCCCATACTCGGCGACCTGCATCGCCACCTCAAGTCCAACGAGCTGACACAGCGCCTTGCCACCATCGTCAGCCGGTTCGTCACCGGCAGCGCCCAGAGCTTCAACCGCGCCACCAATGTGGATCTGACCAATAAGTATATCGTGCTGGACATCTCCGAGCTGAAGGGCAAGATGCTGCCCGTGGGCATGATGATCGCACTGGACTATGTATGGGACACCGTTAAGTCCGACCGGACGAAACGGAAGATGATTTTCCTGGACGAGCTGTGGCGTCTGGTGGGCGGCACAGCAAATCGGCTCGTCGCCGAGTTCTGTCTGGAGGTCTTCCTCATCGGCCGCGGCTACGGTGCCGGCGCCTGCGGCGCACTGCAAAACCTCTCCGCCCTGTTCGACTTCGAGGGTGGCCAGTATGGCCGCGCCATCCTCAATAACTGTAAGACGAAAAATATCCTGAACCTGGAGCCGGAGGAAGCGGAATACGTCAAGGACGTTTTGAAACTCTCCCACTCTGAGATCCGCAGCATCACCCAGTTCGAGCGCGGCGAGGCCCTGCTTGCCAGCAACAGCAACAAGGTGCCCGTCATCATCAAAATCTCTGATACCGAGAAGCGCATGATCACAACCGACCGCGCCGAGCTGGAAGCCATCGTCAATGAACTGAAAGAAACCACTGCACCCTCGCAGGAAAACGCATAACCCCATTTATACGCATTTCACACTCAAATACACAGGTGAAAACCATATAAGAAACCGAGGTGACCATCCAATGTTGTTACAAGATGAACAGTATATCGTGCATTGGCTGACCCAATACGGTCCACTGCCCCAGACGCAGATCGTAAGCCTGCTGCGCCATAAGCCGCCGGAGGTAACGGCAAAGATCATCCGCGGGTTGAAACGTCAGCAGATGATCTTCGATATCGCCGGCGGCTACTATCTGGGCGTTGACCCGATGGGCCAGCCGGACCAGCGTATTATCCATGCGGTTTGGGTCCTGCTCCAGTTTGCTGATAAGGTGGAACCCATGGCCCACTATCCGGCCACTTACCCATCCCAGTTATTCTTTTTGAAAGAGGGTATGGGGTATGAGATTGTGGTGCTCTATGAAGGCGAGCAGCATCTGGCCCGACTACTTCAGCCGCAGGAGGAACTAAAATATATCTTCGTACTGCCGCACAGTGGTATGGCTCAGGAACTGATCCTACCAAACGCCCCATGCCTCTTTTCCAGCGTTGACTATGAGGGCAGGGACATCCCCACAGTGCGCTTCTATGCCGAGGTTGGAGGGAAGTCCGATGTCGCCGCGGTCTGAGTTCCAGCGCAGTCTGGATCAGGCGGATGCGCGGCTGAAGCGAACCGCTCAACTGCTGGCGCGGACCCGGCGGCTTGCCGACAGCGGCAATATCCCGGAAGCCTTCAATATGGCATTCACCTTCGCTGCTGAAGCAGAGAAGCTGACGCTGCTTGCTCGGTCGATCCCCGCCTATACCGGGCATCCACAGGCAGCACTCTTGTCTGAGGAACTGATGGTAGAGACCGTGCCGGTGGATATGGGCTATACCGAGCAGGGTTGGTTCCTGCTCCGACTACCGGCACTGCTGCCAAAGAAGGAGTCCGGCTCCCCCAGCTATCTTCGTGACATGCTCTACCCAGCCATGCGCCGTTTCTTTGCCGGTAAGCTTCCGCATATCTATTCCGACTGTGTGCTGATCTTCCGGCACATCTATGACCGCAACCGACCCGAGCGCAGTTACCGTGACCACGACAACATTGAGCTGAACATGGTGGTGGACATTGTGGCGCTGTACCTGCTGCCCGACGATGCGCCGCTGCGATGCGCCCATTACTATTGCAGCGCAGGCGGCGATACGGATCGGACGGAGATCTACGTGGTGCCCTGTGACAGTCTGCCCGACTGGTTATCCGATGCAAAAAGCGGTGCTTTGGAGGGGGTGACGCTCTATGGAACATACCCTCAGTAAGCGGAAAAAGATATGGATGTGCGGGATGAAATCCGGCCTCTTTTTCTACACAGCGTCCAATCGCTGTGGAAAGCCTGCGAAATCAGGGCTTTCCGGCGGTTATCTGGCCCCGAATTACGGCAAAGGGAGATGCGCCGTTGCCTTAAACTCCACACTGCTGGGAGGGGTGAGATGATAACCCTCCGCCCGGGCAGTCAAACATGGCGCCTACTCCACATACTGGTCGCAACCACGGAATACCCCGCCCGGTCGCTCCACCTCCTCGGCAGTGGGCGCTACTATGAGGCGCTGATTCACCGACTGGAAACACCACAGGAGTTCCGATCAGCTGACGGGACAGTGCTTGGTCGGTTCAAGGTCTTGAATGTCAGTGGACGGCATGAAAAGAGAACGATCCGGCTGAACAAAGCAGCTCTCCCACTCCTCACCCATCTCCACCCCGACGCCTTGGACTACTATATGGCGGCATCCGGTGGTCATCGTTTTTCCGGCAACAGCGACCATATCCTGCGCAACCATCGGGTGGCGGAATCCCTTGTGCTGTGCATGGCCAGCGGCGCCATGGCGCTCCCCTACCAACTGCCGCCCCTGCAAAAGAGTATCATCCAGCACACGGTACCCACATCGCCCAGCTTCTACATTGCCCGCGAAGTCAAAAAGCTGGAGAAGACGGAGCTGAGCAAGACCATCTTCACCCGACTCACTGGCGCCCTGTTCAGCCACGGCACCTGCTTCGCCGTCTACAACACCCGTGACAGCGTCATGAAATGGAGTGGTATGGGCGAGTTCAAAACCGCCAACCACCTCACGGAGGTGGCGCGTATGAATGCCGGTGTTGACCGGGTGGATCGGGCGCTGCTATTAGGTCAGGGCAACAATGTTGCCCTAACCACTCTGCTCTCCTCCGCCAACCGCCGCCGCATGGATCTGCGCTTTGATCGTATCTATCCCCATATCCACTTCATTCCCATGGACCGACAGGGTGTCCGACAGCTGCGTCTGTTGCTTCAGCCCGACTGGCAGGAACAGCTCCTCTCCGCCCTGTTCCCTCCGGAACTGAGACTGGACACCCCCGGCAGCATTGAATGCGACGCTAAACGCGGCGACATCCTGATCCTCTCCCATCTGGACGGTGACCTTGCCCGCCTGCTGCGGCTCAAACAAGCACTGGAACATATCTCGGCACCGGTTGAGCTGCTGTGCTTTCCGTGGCAGACGCCATTTCTGAGAGAGTATCTTGGCAACCGGGTCCAGCTCAGAGAACTCACCATCGAGGTACTGGAAGAGGCTCTTGACTTGGACCCACTGTAAGCAAAGGAGCAAATCTTTGAAGAAAGAAACCATCCGAAAACTCGGTATTGCACTTGCCGCCATACTGGGTCCGGGCGCACTGCTCTATCTCAGCGGGCTGGTGGCACAACTGCAGATCAATTACGAGGATTGGCTACATAGTGGCGGTATGACAGGAACGGCGCAGATCGCACCGCTGCAGTATCACCCGCTCCACTGCATCCGCCACGCCTTTACTCCCGCCGGACTTTGCGCAGCGCTGTTGATCCTGACTGTTGGCTCCGGCGTCTTCCTCTTCCTTCGTCTGCGGGATCGGTTTGGAGGCAAGGACCTGGACGACCGCAACTTCGTGCGCAGCAAACGGGGCACATATGGCACTGCCAACTGGATGACCGAAAAGCGAAAGAAGGAGATCCTGGAGGTGTCCAGCCCAAAGAAGGCACGCGGCATCATACTGGGCCGGGAAGAGAATGGTGATGTCATCTGCCTCCCGGAAGACACACGGTACAACAAGCACGTGGTCATCTACGGCGCCAGCGGCACCATGAAGTCAAGAGGCGTCATCCGTCCGGCCATCTTCCAGTCCATCCGCCGTGGCGAGTCGGTACTGGTATCAGACCCGAAATCAGAGATCTACACCGACACTGTCGAGCTGTTCCGCAAACACAACTATACCGTCCGGGTCTTCAACCTCGTCCAGCCCGAGTTCGGCGACTCCTGGAACGCCATGTTCAACCTGAATGGTGACACGCTTATGGCCCAGATCCTCACCGACATCATCATCGCCAACACCAAGAGTGACAACAAAGGCGACCACTTCTGGGATAACGGTGAGGCCAATCTTCTGAAGGCACTCATCCTCTATGTGGATCAGGACACCAGCCGCCCGCCCGAGCAGCGAAACCTCCCTGCCGTCTACCAGATGCTGACCCGCAACACAGAGAAGCAGCTGACCGCCATGTTCGAGCGTCTTCCCGTAACCCATCCGGCCAAAGCCTCCTACTGGCTGTTCAGTCAGGCCAGCGACACCGTGCGCACCGGCATCGTGCTGGGCCTCGGCACCCGCCTTCAGGTACTCCAGAACGAGGCCATCTGCCGCATCACCCGCAGCAACGACATTGATCTGGAACTGCCCGGCAAAGAAAAGTGCGCCTACTTCATCATCCTCGACGACCAAAGCTCGTCACTGGAATTTCTCTCCTCCCTCTTTTTCAGCTGTCTGTTCATCAAGCTGGTCCGCTACGCCGACAGCCGCCCAGACCAGCGCTGCAAAATACCCGTCAACATCATTCTGGAGGAGATGAACAACGTGGGCGTCATACCGGACTTTGCTAAGAAAGTCAGCGTTGTCCGCTCCCGGTCATTGCAGATCATGATGTGCTGCCAATCGCTGCCCCAGATCCAAAACCGCTATCCAGACAACCTCTGGGCCGAGCTGATCGGCAATGCGGACACACAGCTGATGCTGGGCTGTACCGATGACATCTCCGCCAAATACTTCAGCGAACGCAGCGGCGATATGACCGTCGAAGTCAACTCAGTTATGACCATGCGCCAGAGCATCGCCATCGCACAGGTCATCCCCCAGTACCGCTACACCGAAGGACTCGGGCGGCGCCGCCTTCTCACACCGGACGAGGTCCTGCGTCTACCCAACGATGAACTGCTCATCATCGTGCGCAGCCAGGATATCCTGAAGGCCAAGAAGTTCGACTACGTGGACCACCCCTTTGCCAAGGAGATCAAGAAAGTCTCCATCCGCGACTACCGTGCCGCAAAGCCTGACCCACCTGTCCCACCCGTTCCCATACCGACTCCAGCCATACCGTCTGGAGGAAAGCCGGCCGCCACTGCGCGCAGGAAGGCGCCTTTATATGAAAGTTCCAAACCACCTGCAGACTTTTAGTGCCCCAAACTGACTTTGAAGGAGGAATGCTACATGACTGACTTTACCCACGACCCGAACCAGAATTCATTTTCTGGCCAAGCTCAGGAATTATCTGAGCTGATCCAAGCTGGCGGCATCCAAAACGGCAAGCTGCCCGACGACCTGAGCGCAGGTCTCCATACTGACTTGGAATCGGCGATGGAATCCCAGGGAAAGCAATTTAATCCCCCCGTCCCCCAGACTGACTCTGAAGATGCCATCGAGCCTGAAAAGCCGGCTCGCAAACCCAGATCCAGAAAATCTAAAACCCCTGAAGAACCTGTTTCAGAGCCAGTACCACAGGAGCCGGAAGCACTACCGGAGGACGAGGAATCGGATACTCCGGCAGTCCTATCCACAGGTGAAAAGACGCCTCGCCGGGCAAAGAAAAAGATCGTCGCCATTGATGAGGAGCGTCAGGTCCTGACCGATGCAGACCGGATTCAGAACGATCTGCTTGATCTGGTAGAGTCCATGAAGATCAAACGCATCCTCACAGACTCTATCCGAGGTGTGGAGCGTGGCAAGACCAATCCCAACCGCATCTATGCCGTAGTCTATCATGGCGAGTTCAAGGTCCTGATCCCCTCGGAAGAGGCCATCTACGAACCGGACGACTACCGTGGCCAGCGCAAGAGCGACGTGCTTTACTACATGCTCAATAAGCGCATGGGCGCAGAGATCGACTACGTCATCCGCGGCGTAGATCCGGAAACCGGCATGGCGGGCGGCAGCCGCATGGAGGCTATGGCCCTGAAACGCAAGGCCTATTTTTACAAGACTGACCGTAACGGCAACTACCAGCTGTATGTCGGCTCCCGCGCCGAGGCCCGCGTCGTATCCGTCATCCGCGCCGGCATCTTTGTGGATCTGTTCGGCGCCGAATGCTATATCCCACTCAAGGAACTGAGCTACCAGCGCTGGGTGGACGCCAGTCAGCATTTCCAGCCCGGCCAGCGCGTACTCGTGCGGATCATTGAACTGGACCGCAGTGATTGGAACCATCTGCACGTGACCGTGTCGGTGAAGCAGGCCAGCGCCAACCCCTACGAGAAGGCCCTGAAACGCTATGTGGTCGGCGAACGCTACGTCGGCACCGTCAGCTTGGTGGATCTCACCGGTGTATTCGTCTCTCTCGATGGCGGCGTCGATTGCCTGTGTACGTATCCTCCCCGCGGCCGACCGCCCAGAGGCGCCCGCGTCACTGTCCGAATCCTCGGCGTCAACACGGAGAAATGCCGGATCTGGGGCACCATCACCCATATGTCCACTACACGCTGATGGGAGGAAAGCGACTATGCAGAAAAGAAAAAAGATCCCTGCCCTGCTGCTGACCCTGCTGCTCATGCTGGTACTGGCGCCCGCAGCATATGCCGATACCGACGCCAATACGCCTCAAATCACGCAGCAGCCCGACCAGCTGGTCCTGCAGCTCGGGGCACGCTGGGCTGAGTGGAGTTCGAGCTGCGTACAGACGCCGGTGTCTTCCCGGCCCCGGTAGTTGTCGATGAGTCCGGCATCCTGAGAATGGATCTGGGCGGCAGCACCACCTATACCCTCAGCTGCATCAATTCCACCGTGCCCATCCCCGATCCGGAACTGACTGAGCCGGACACACCACCGACCACACAGCAGGACCCTGCCCCCTCTCAGCCGCCGACCAATAACACATCCGGCAGCAACACCCGGAACGTGGTGCCCGTGGTCTTCTTCCTCGCCGCGCTGGCACTTGCTGTCGTGGGTCTCGTTGCCCTCTTCCTCTCCCGCCGCAGCGCCAGGCAGCGCTATGCCGATTGGGACGATGAGGAGGAAATTTGAGCAAACTGCACGAAAGATTTCCCCATACTGACCCCAGCGCCCCGGCATTGGCTATTGCACCAAAAATGCGCATTTCCTGCCTTTTTATTGACTTTTTCGGGCATTTGTGCTATATTATGAGCAGATCAAGAACTGCGCTCAGGCTTTCGATCCGTCGTTGGCCACGGCGGCAGACTTGCCTGATGAGCGGCAGGGAATCGTTACGGGACCACTTGTCCGATGGCCCCATACAGCGCAGATCTTGCAATAAGATGTAGCCGGAAGGCTGCTGAAATACAGTACAGAGTCGAATGCTGGAATCGACGTTTAACTCCAGCACTTGACTCTGTATTGTCTTTTTTGGCAGTCTTCCGGCTTTTTTCGTACCCTGACACAATCCTGCGGCCTGTTTTCCATTCCGGAAGACGGTCGTCTCGAATGGAGGTTTTGATAGATGAGCCGAAAGAATACGACCTGTCTGCTCCCCAAGAAGGGGCAGCAGCTACGCTGCCACTGCGGGTGCCTTGCTGTGCTGCGCCCGGCCGAGGAGGTGTGTAAGCCCCCCTTCCCCGGCGCCATGGCTTATGTCTGTAGCAACTATCCCAGATGCGATTCCTTCGTGATCGCGGACCCGGTCACCAAGCAGCCCAGAGGGAGCCTCGCCGACAGCAACCTGCGTCGTCTTCGCTACCTCGCCCATAACCAGTTTGACCGGCTGCATCAATCCGGACGGATGACCCGCAAGGAGGCATATCGCTGGCTGGCACATGTGACCCAGTCGCCAGCCGGGCACGCACATATCGGGCACATGGGCGCCTATTACTGTCAGGTGGTCATCCGGGAGAGCAAAAAGCTGCTCCAGAACCCCAATCCGAACGCCGGTCGGATCCGGCCAAATATAGGAGGTGAGTATCATGCTGCCGCTCAATGATGAGCAGAGAATCCTGGTAGAAGAAAATATGGGCCTTGTGGGTAAGGTCATCAAGGACTGCCTGCAGAACCCCTCCGCTCAGGGATGCTATACCTATGACGATCTATTTCAGATTGGCTGCATCGGTCTATGCAAGGCAGCACAGACGGACCGGCCCGGCCGCGGCGCCTTCTCCACTTACGCCTATATCCTGATCCGCAATGAGATCTACAACGAGCTGGAGCGCGGTACCCGGTACGCCCGGGAGGTGTCTTCCTGCTATCTGGAACTGGAGGATGACCCGCGTCAGGAAGACTATGAGCAGCAGCTGCGCTGCAGAGAGCTCATGAGCCTGTTGGACCGGGCTGAAGCTACAGCTACCGGTATCACTGCCAAGGGGATCCGCGCCCTGCGCATGATGTGCGATGGGTATTCCTGCAGGGAGATCAGTGCCCACTACGATACCACCCCCAACAACATCACCGCCTGGATGAGCAAGGCCCGCAAGTACCTGGCAAGCTTTGCTCAGCTATCCCCATCTGTTTGATGAAGATAATATGAGCTGCCGTACAGCGAAAGAGAGAACATGCTCTCTTCCCTGTGCGGCAGCTCTTTTTTTGTTTATGGAGGATTGTTATATGTGTTTGAAGCCTGACCTGTTTGCTAACCTCGCAGATCTTACCGGGTGCATGTATATCTCCGATCTGCAGCCCCTGCCGAGGTGCCAAGTACTATCCGCGGTACAGCAACTGTCCGCTGAGCAGTTTCCTGCACGAGACTGGATCGATGCGCTGTGCTACTTCTCATATCAGCATCAGTGGTCGGATCCGAAGGTTCATACTCTCTCAGCTGTCAGCGCCAAAGCGCGGCTGATCCAGGGTCTGAGCCACAGTGTCGTTTCGGCATAATAATTATGATTTATTTCCTTATTTCCCGCATGGGAGAGAAACACGGAAGCGAACACCGCCGGACCGATTCTCGACCTCACAGGTACCGCCATGGGCCAGAATAGCTGCACGGACAATCGTGAGTCCCAATCCAGTCCCTCCGTCTGAGCGATTACGGGCTTTATCCACGCGGTAGAAAGGATCCCACAGTCTGGGCAAGTCTGCATCCGGGATCTGCTGTCCATCATTATCTACGACCAAGATCGCCTGACCATCCTGTTCGCTCAGGGAAACCGTGATCGTCCCACCTTCCGGCGTATGGCGCAGGGCATTGGTCGCAAGGTTCCTCACCAGCTTATTCAGATGTCCCTTATCCCCTTCGATCCACAGATCTTCCAAAGTCATAGAGAGAACGATCTTTTTCTGCTCCAAACTCAGTGCCATTGACTCCCACACCTCTTTGATGAGAGGAGCAAGTGCGACAGATTCGAGATTCAGCGAGAGTCCAGACTCCAATCGTGCCAGTTCCAACAGGCTGCTGACCAGATCGGCCATCTGGTCACTTTCCTTCAGAACGATATCCAGATAGGAGTCACGCTTTTCAGGCACTACATCCTCCCGGGCACACTCTGCATGGGCCCGTAGGATTGCCAGAGGCGTTTTCAGTTCGTGCGCTGCAGAACGAGTGAACTCCCGTTCCCGCTCCAGCTGCCCCTCAAGCTTTTTCTGTGCGTCATTGAACGCAGACGCCAATACATTCAATTCCTGGATCGATCCATCTTCACTGCACTTACCTTCCTCCACCTCACGGCAAAGCGTCTCCACCGGAACCGTGACCTGCTTGGAGAGCTTGGCGGAGAGGAACAAAAGAACAATCAGTGTCAGAAGCGCAGTGCTGATGTATAATCCCGCATCTTGTTTGAGCGCTGCCGGCAGCACATCACATTCCACTGCAATATAGTTCACCACACCATCCGGATCCGTAGTGCCGATGGCAAATCCATTCGGCGACTGCACGGCACGCTTTTCACCAGCGATCTCTCTGTCCAGAACGGCATGAGCCTCGCGGTAGGAAGCCAGCCGCCGCTCCATATTGACCGGACCGTCCTTTCCGTTACTACTCCAGGATGGGAGCAGTACGCTGCAGACTCTCAGATATGCAAAGTCCCAAGTCTTGCTCTCACCCTCTGTGGAGGTCTCCACCATCGTTTGGGTAGTGCCATCCGGATGAATGATCTCAATTTTCTGGACAGCAATTTCATAACCGGGCCGCTCTACACCGGTCACACGCGCGAAACTGCCAGTGTTACTATTTCTATATTCATCAGGATAGATGGTGTAATCCCAACCATCCCGATTTGCAATAATCCAGTTAGCCAGAGCGATTTGACCCTGATCGTCAAGGCCTTCATCGAAGGAAAAATACCATCGTTGGCCCAAGTCGGTTCCTTCTTGATTGCCCCAGCCCCATGATAACTGGCTGCGCTCATAACCGTATAACGTCCGCACAACAAATGCCATGCCCCCGTCCATTTCACTGACCTGCCCCAAAGACAGGCTGCTGAGATTACCACTCAAAATGTGGTTTGCCTGTTCTCCAAGACCAGAAGCTATGTTATTGGTGTAAAACTCATAGTGTTCATCCACACTGGTTTGAGCAGCTCGGGCGGCCGTTTTCGCACCGGATTCCATATCAGAGCAGGTGTTGCTTGTGAATAAAACCATCGTCCCCAACCACAACAGCACGAAGGTGACCGTCAGGGACTGCATCAATCGCCAACGAAGTCGACGGGCTCTTTTCTTCTCAGAACGACTCATGGTTACACCTCCTCCAGCTTATATCCTGCTTTATACATAGTCTTGATCTGGCTGCCTGCCGAACCGAGGGCAGCGCGCAGGCTCCGAACTCTCACGTCCACGGCCCGATCTTCGCCTTCAAAGTCAAGCCCCCATACCTTGTCCAGCAACTGCTCACGGCTGAGCACACGATCCTAATTGCGCATGAGGCACAAGAGCAGGTCGTACTCTCTGGGCGATATCTTCACTTCTTCCTGCCCGACCAAACACAATCTTCGATTCGTGTCGAGCGTGATGGCGCCACAGGTAATGAAACCGGCCGGATTACCACCATTTCTCCGCAGAATGAGTGCCTGCGTTTTGGCAAGAAGGATGGCCAAAGAAAAGGGTTTTACTACATAATCGTCACACCCCAGCGCATAGCCCTTCAGAGTATCCTCCTCGCTACCCAGTGCGGTAAGAAACAGGATTGGAACATTGCTCTTCTTTCGCACAGACTGACAGACGGCAAATCCATCCAAACCCGGCATGAGAATGTCCAGCAAAATCGCATCGTAGTCATTGTCCCGAAGGATGTCCAGTGCCTCTTCTCCGTTCCGAGCCAAGTCGCAGCTTAGTCCGTGTGCAGTGAAATAGTCCAAAACAATGTTCCGGATACGGGCTTCATCTTCCACTAACAGAATCTTTTCCATGGGTCATCCCTCCTTTCGCTGTCATGATAACAAAAACTTGTGTCGAAATGATGACCCTCAGAAGTATTATAGTTCTATCTGCAGCATTCATCAAATAAAACAGCGCAGCTCCCGCGTGGAAGCTGCGCTCAGTATGACCCGTTAAGGGGTTTCCTGCTGAACAATGTATTCTTTCAGCACAAAGGGGATATAGAAGCCACCATAGTCCTCAAGGTAAATAACCATTTCATTCTCTGGGTTTTGATACAGTCCGCAGCCTCCATATTTTTCGTCAAGATTTGTGCCTGAGAAGTCCACCGTGGGACTTCCGATATTTCTGTGTAAGATGCTTCTGAGATAACCCAACTCTACACTGCCCTCCGGGATCTCCGATACCGTTTCTCGACTCCGAGCATAAACTGCGCCATTGACCGCAATCTCTTCTCTGTATGCAAAATGGTCAAAGATGCCATATCCAATGCAAAGAGCGAGGATCGTCGCAATCACCGCAGTCAGAGCAACTAATCTTTTCTTCTTTTTCCAGGCACCCTTAAAACGCTTCAACTGTTTTGCATCTCCGTCCGCTGGCAGCACGAACGCATTTTTCATGTTTTCATACTCTTTTCGGCAGGCATCACAGGATGTTAAATGCTCCTCGACAATGGCCCTGGTATCATCGCTGACGATGTTATCCACATACAGCGGAAGCATATCTCTAACCGTGTTACAGCTAAACTCACTCATGGTTTACCTCCTCCATGTACTCTTTGATCTGCATCTTTGCCCTATAAAAGACAACTCTTGCCCAACTCGAACTTTTGCCAAACAGCATACCGATCTTATCAAAAGGGAGCTCTCCGAATACCCGAAGGGTAAAGACTTCCTTATACGGCTCCTTCATATTGTGCAGGAAGGTATGAATCTGGATAGCACACTCCTCGTCCATCATTTGCTCAACGAACACAGACTGCGGCGCAGCAATATTTTCTGATGGTTCTTCTCCTGAGAACAGGTTCTGACGCTTACAGTCTGTAAAATAAGTGTTCTTCGCAATGGTGAACAGCCATGCACGGATATCCTTTTGTCCATCGTAGCTGTCTATTGCTTTCAGGGCTTTTGCAAATGTCTCCTGCGCTATCTCCTCGGCAATGTCCTCGTTGGCAGAAAGACTGCGGAGATACAGAAATACATCCCTGAAGTATTGTTTATAGATTAAGTCGAAATCCAATCTCTCGCCTCCTTTCACCCTAATAACTACCGAACTTGAAAAACGCTACAAAATTTCAAGAGTTTTTACACTGGAGCAGACACGCTCTGTTTTGCCAAAAACTTGTGTCGAAATGATGACCTCTTTCATTATACCGCACTCATCTGTGTTCTGGACAGTGTATGTTCCCCCCAATTTCCTATCGCGCAGGTTGGACAAGCATGATATAATGAAAATAACCGATGTAAACGAAAGTTGACAGACTGGAATTGTCGTTTGGTAGACAAGATTGCATCCTGTCCATATACTCGAAGGTGAAAGGAGGCGGTACGAATGACTCTGGGCGAACGGATTGCAAGTCTAAGAAAAGAAAAAGGTCTGTCCCAAGAGGCGCTGGGCGAACTGGTGGGAGTAACCCGTCAGGCGGTCAGCAAATGGGAAGATAAGACCCTACCCGACGTAAACTACTGCGTGGCACTCAGCAGGGTTTTTGAGGTGCCCCTTACGCGGCTTCTTGACCTGGAGGATGAGCAGAATGATGCCCCGGCCGACGAGCTTGACGAACGGCAACTGAAACTCGTGGAGCAGATGGCCCGGCAGTATGCTGAGGCGCAGCGCCGCATTCGCCGTCGGTACCGCTGGCCACTGATTCTTTTGGCTTCCGCTCTGCTGGTTGGAGCAGCCTGGCTATGGGAATGGCTGGATGGAATGAACCGTAGAGTGGACTATCTCTCGGGCGAGATGGCTGCTATGCAGGGTGAAATCGTCTCCGGTGTGGGCGACCGCGTACAAGAGAGTCTGCGGGAAGAAAGCAGCCTCATTACTGACTACACCATTGATGTGGCCAAGGCAGATATCTTGGAAAACACCATCACATACCGGATAACCGCAAACTTAAAAGAAGGCAACAGCGGCACCATAGTGAGTTTGATGTCCAGAATAGGTGAATCCGTATTCGAAGCGGAAACTGTTCAGAGCTCAGGTCTTATCTACTCTGGCGAGATCACCTGTCCGATAAGCGATGATACGGGCGTATACCTTGTAGTGAAACAGGATGAGCAGAGCAAAAGCGAACTGTTGGAAACACTCTCACTGGCCAATGACTATAATATCCATATTGAGGGGTGGAGCCGCAGGGCGTCCGTGGAACATGGCGGTCTAAACAAAACACCTTATGAGCCTGTGGAAGTACACATCTCCATGTATGAGGCGTCAGGCCTTCCCTATCCTCCCAAGGGCACTAAAACAGCGTTAGGCGTCTACATCAATGATCGCTTGGTCAAGGAAGTGCCGATTTCTCTGTCTAATCAAAAGGAAAGCTATCAGGAATGGCGCCTAACCGGAGAATTTGATATCCCTATGCAGGATGTCTCAACACAGACAGGGGACGTTGTCACCTTCGTCGCTCTGGTCGCGGATAACTATGGACGGAAGGCTTCCTCCGTACTCAGTCGATATAAAATTCTGGAGGGCAAGGAACTGGAGTACCTGGCATACGATATGTTGGATCTCACCGGCCAGACCTATGGAACGGAGGTGTGGCAGTGAAGCGGTATCTGCTCAGCTATCTTGCAGCCTATGTAGCTTCTCTTGCTGCCTTCGGTGTCATAATGGTCATTGCCATTTCCAACTGGTTCTTTACAGACAGTCCTTTGTGGTTTGATGTATTGGGCGTCATTGTAACGGCTCTGCCGGCATTGGCTCTGGGAGAAGTGTTAGGCCGTCGCTTCAAGGCAAAACAAGCAGGAAGGCCTCTGCGCGGCTTGCTAATCCTGCTGGCAATCATGGCAATACTGGCGTTTACAACAGAACTCCACGAGTATCTATATATCGCCTCCTGGCCTGGTTTGCTGATTGGCAACGCGCTGCAGACAGTTTTCGATGTTAGTAATCACTGGGATGGTGCTTTTGTCCTGTTGGGCAATCTCCTTCTTCCATTGCTCTTTCATCTGGGCTGGCGCTGGGGTACTGCGGAATAAACGTAAGCGCTTAATAACCGCACGGGATAAAAGACAGCCGAGGGATCTCGTTAGAGATCCCTCGGTGCATTGATGTTTGTTTTCAGCTCCGTGCAGGCATTAGGCACATTATATGTTAATTTTCTCCATCTGTGTAAATTATTTCTCCAGTATCAATTTTTATTTTACAAGGAGCATATTTTTTGTGGTCCGAATGAACTGTATATATGTATTCTCCATTAACGGTAAATAAAGCTCCTCTTTTCTGCCCGTGTCCTGTATATCCTGGAACGGTAATTTTATTTTCCCCTTTTATAATATCCATATTATTTTGTGCCGGCCCTGCCATATACCAAAGGTCGATATGTATCATCATTTTCAAGAAACTGTACATCGGATGGTTCTACGAGCAGGTAAATATAGTCACTATCACTTCCGAGTACATAGCTCTCCACCCCGATGACCGTGGCGAGATCCGCATCGCCAAATTTTTCCTTGAAGGCATCCTTAGTAAAGGCAACCAGGCTCCATACGTTGCCCATTGCCTCGTCCGTGGTATAGGCTGTTTTTTCATAGAGCTGAAAGAGTAGTGTACCGTCCTTCGCTTCTGCGGACTGTTGGATGTCAGTCTGTCGCTTAATAATTGCAATGTCCTCCCACGCTTTGGGAATGGAGAGGCTCAAGGCCGGCTGATCTACAGAAAGGATCGTTACTTCCGATGCTTCCTGGTTATCCTCGTCGGCGCCCATACTAGGAGATTTTCTATAATTGAGTCAGAATTCTCACTCTCTGCGGAAGTGCAAGCACTCAGTAGTAAAATGGCCAGAATCCCACCCAGCAGTAAGCACAGTGTTGCCTTTTTCAAATAACATCCATTGCTTTTTTCATACGATCCTCCTTAATCCGCAAGCCGAAAATACTCATCATAATTGATATCACCATTCACAGTAGATACATTTACGTTTGACCACTCGATATATTCCCTTTCACGGCTTTTTGTCTTTTCCATTTCTGGTAATGCAAATGTCCTGTTTTCTATGTCTTGTTTCACATCTTCAAGCGGACCACATATTAAAAGAAATACCTCAGGGAATGAGGCTGAACCATTTGCGAGAACAGTTTCTGCTGAATTCAGATTTATTACCTCATACTCTTCATTTTCATATTTTATTTCTGCAACCATCGGAAAAATATTTGTTCCTGCTATTGTTAAGTTTCCTTCTTCGAGACTCATTTCTGTTAATGACACACAGGAAACGATCTTTGTAATGTTTCCCTCTTCATATGTCCCTAAAACCTGCACAATTGGCAAAAACACTTGATTCTTTTCTTTTTTATCATTATATTTCGCGCACACTCCATCAAATATGATTTTTGTTTCTCCCTCATATCCAAAAACAGTCGAATCAGGAGCCGGCAACTCACTTGATCTGTTAGTACATGCAGCCACTTTGTAACAAGAACTGTTGGGGCAGTCTTCATTTACGGTAATGCTATTGTCCTTCAGAAAGCCTGCAAGAACTACCTGGGACTCCTGCTGAAGTTGTTTGTACTGTTTTAGTGATGTATCATCATTTTCAAGAAACTGTACATCGGATGGTCTTACGAGCAGGTAAATATAGTCACTATCACTTCCAAGTACATAGCTCTCCACCCCGATGACCGTGGCGAGATCCGCATCGCCAAATTTTTCCTTGAAGGCATCCTTAGTAAAGGCAACCAGGCTCCATACGTTGCCCATTGCCTCGTCCGTGGTATAGGCTGTTTTTTCATAGAGCTGAAAGAGTAGTGTACCGTCCTTCGCTTCTGCGGACTGTTGGATGTCAGTCTGTCGCTTAATAATTGCAATGTCCTCCCACGCTTTGGGAATGGAGAGGCTCAAGGCCGGCTGATCTACAGAAAGGATCGTTACTTCCGATGCTTCCTGGTTATCCTCGTCGGCGCCCATACTAGGAGATTTTCTATAATTGAGTCAGAATTCTCACTCTCTGCGGAAGTGCAAGCACTCAGTAGTAAAATGGCCAGAATCCCACCCAGCAGTAAGCACAGTGTTGCCTTTTTCATAATAACATCCATCCTTTCGTCTAACAAAGGTCAGTAATATAGATTTTCCGTCTTTTGATCTATACATATATGTACGCTATCTTGAAAAGCGGACAGGATTTGCTAAAATTTTCATATAATAGTTTCATCATGGTGTCTGCGTATGGTAGAATAGCCGAAAAGAGGTTAGTATACGCATATCTCGGCACTTGTATGCCATGCCCATGTGCTGAGATTTTAGACAAGGGCTGGGATGCCAACAAGCCACAGGCAAAAAAGAGGTGATCGAAGATGCGCCCCGACCAAGAAGAATTTTTCACTGTGCTCTACCGAGAGTATTTCAACCAAATTAAGCTTTATGCCATGGCTCATATTTCTGATCCTCACCGTGCGGAGGAAATTGCGCAGGATACATTCCACACAGCTGTTGAAAAGATTGATACCCTCATGAAAGCAGATGAACCGATCCGATGGTTAAAGCGGACAGCAAAGAATAAAATACGGAACGAGCAGAGGACCCGTCAACGGTATTTGAAGCGGTATCTCTCTCTGGATGCCCCGGAAACACCAGCAGTATCCTCCGCAGGCTCTGTAGAAGATGCGATAATAGAGCAAGAGGACAAGCAGCAACGAGCGTCCGTGGAAGAAACGATCCGACAGACACTTACACCAACGGAAATAACCATGCTGAAGCGGATAGCCATAGAGCGCGCCTGCTATTCTGATGTCGCACAGGAATTAGGTATCAGCCTATGGGCCTGTCAAAAACGGATGCAGCGCATAAGACAGAAACTATCGGAAGAATTTCCTGACCATAAAAAGAAAAAGAAATAGGGAAATGATGTCCGTTTTTCAAGCGGCGTACATAAATAAATAGAAAGGGGGCTCGGGAGATGAATGGGCACACAGAAAACAAGAAAAATACATATGCCCACTTAGATCGGCTGAGCACAGAAGCTCTGGAGGAACTTCTGTGTGCGGATATTAAATCGCCGGATGATGACGATGATGAGGTTGTTTTGCATATTCTGGAGGTGATAGAGCAACGGGAGAAAGCCATTCCCACTGGTCGTCTCTCCGATGTGGACAAGGCGTTGGAGGAATTTCAGACATACTACAATATCCCTGAGATGAATGGCGTAACGCTCTATCCCGAGGAGACCGCAGAGAGCGTGACAGATGCCGTTACTATGGTCGGTTTTATCCCGAAGCGTCCCTGGATAAGGGTGTTAGGCACTATCGCCGCCACGGTGATTTTTATGTTTGCAATGCTGATTGGCGCTCAGGCTGCGGGCATAGATGTATTTGGTGCGATTGGACGGTGGACGGATGAAACATTTCACTTTGTATCTTTCCCCCACAGTATCCCACAGGACCAGGAAACGACAGCACCAAATCTCGAAAATGTTGAAACCTGCAATGTGATTAAAGGTGCATTGAAAGACTGCGAAATACCGGAAGAATTAGCCCCAACATGGTATCCAGTAGGTATTGAGGCATCTGACCCCAAAATTCTAAGTGATAAATTAAGTGATACAGTACACATCTTTTTCAGCGATGGAGATAAGCTTTTTTTCAATCTAAACATCACCCGCTACCGGTCAACATCCTATTTGAATACACACATCTTTGAAAAGGACGATGCCCTGGTTGAACAATATGTCAGCGGGTCAAGAACATTTTATATCATGTCAAATTTAGATGCTATAACCGCAGTATGGTCTGATGGACTTTTTGTCGAAACGATTTCTGGAAATCTTCAAATAGACGAGGTGAAGGCGATTGTGGATTCGATTGGAGGATAAGTAACATGAAACAGCTTTTTTCATCTACCCTTGTGGTGGTGATGGTGATTGTGTGTTGCTACGGTTCAGTCTCTGCATTAGAAGCTCCTGATACGCGGGCCAGCCTTACGCTATCCAGCTACAATGTTGGCCTGACGGCGGGGGACAGTGCAGGCATGATCAGTATCAGTTATGATGTGCAGTCAAACAAACTGGCAAGTTCCATTGGCGTAGAGACTGTAGACATTTATAAAGCTGATGGTAGCTATGTTACCAGCATTACTGGATCAACCAGCAGCGGCTTAATTGAGACGAATAGCGATATTTGTAAGAGCTATTATGACTGCCAGTTGACCTCTGGAATTTTTTATTATGCAAATGTCAAAGTATTTGCAAAAGTTGGGTCAGAATATGACAGTCGGGTTATTACCACCTCCACTGTAAAAGCGCCCTAACGAAAACCTCACTTATCTCTTGAGTGGCGTCCAAAAGGGCGTCACTCTTTGTGCAAATTTTTGTGTACACACGCTTACTGTTGTGAACGCTATGCAGAGTGTCAATAACATCGACCGCTTACAAGAAAAAAGTGGAATTTCATCATCCGCGCAAAAGAATCCTATGGCATGATCTCAAATCTTCAATTGCCAAACAGCGAAGAATTCGATGTCGATACAACATTGACTCTAAGAAAAATCTTTTAATTGTGTTAAGGGGATGGCTGATTTCATCTATCAGCCATCCCCCGTCTTTAATTATTTGTAGAAATCCGTAGGAGTTCCATTCAGTTCTTATTCTGCTAACTCAGTTCAAAACTGCTAGCCATTGCAGATAACGCTTCACTTTCCTCTGCACTTTTGCCTACATCATACGATACAACTCGCCAACATCCGCTCGACGGCAATGAAGCATCATCCTGCATTGGAATCACCTGTTCTTTCCTTAACTTAACGCACTGGTTTTACAAATCACGTTTCAACGATTTGTCCGTGAAATTGAAACAGGTGTCTGTGCTACTCCGTTGACTGTGTAATTGACAGTCAGCTTATATGTTTTGTTTCTCTCGACCGTAGCTGTCTCATCAATTTTCAGGATTCCAGAGGCACTGGCACTCCAGTCATCAATCAGTATATTCCCTTGCCAAAGCTCCATAACCGCAGAGATCCTGTCGGTTGTCCGCTCACCCAAAATAGTGACCGTACAGGTAGCCGATGTTCCATTAAATGCAAGGGAGGGATATACATCAATTGTTCTGGCAGAAGCAGCGTGTGCGGAAATTGCAAGAATTTTGGCGTCGTATGGCTGATTATTATGGTTCTTTTTCCAAATCATTTGGATATTAGAAAACATCCAGAGTCAATTAAAGCTCCCGTCCCATATGGGGAAATCCACAAGGTACTCGGCACTGACGGCCGGTACGTAGTAGACGCCGTACAATTTAAGACCATCAGCCATTTCCACGCCGCTTTCTTTAAGCTCAATATAATAGCGGTAGTAAGGCATGAATATCTCGTTGACATTTTCTGTGCGATATACAAGTTCTTCCTTGGCAATCATTTCCTCACTTATCCCTGTGTCGTGCAAATACTCGCTGGGAACGGTTGTAATATACTCTCCATTGAGCAGCATCTCACGTGCTGCATCGCTTGTAATGATGGGATAATCGCCTATTTTGTTCGTGCAGGAAAGATTGTTTTGAAAGCTGACATTCGACAACTCTCCGCCTTCCTCCGACGGCGTTAAGCCGATTAAGCAGAAGTTGTAATTGAGTATTTTTTGTACCGGATCCGTGTCATCCTCATATACGAAGTATCTACGCAACTGTTCCCCGGTAAAGGTGTAGTCGCACCACGTATATATAACAGGCTCATCCACGTTCAGCAAGGAGGCGTATTTTTCCAGGAGTGTGCCGATTGTCGTTTTCGCCTCATTTTCCGATGTATAGTCGCTGAAAAGCACACCCTGTGTGTTGAATTCCACGACTGCGTTCCCATTTCCGGAAACAAGAATGGTATGCTCTCTGGTCTTAGCGGTTAAGCGCCACGCCTCTCCGCCACTAAGCCCTGTATTGGGCGAGAGCTGCGCAGTATCCTCCACTCTTTTGTACTCCGTGCTGATAATGTCGGCGTTCAGGCGAGCTGCTATGTCTTCGGCAACCCCAAGCAGCTCGTTTTCACTGAGATACACGGGTAGACCCGAAGCATCGGTATAGGCAAGATTTTCATATACGGGCAGTGTTTCGAGCACCATATCCTTCGTCCACGGATTTGCTGATCCGCTTTCCGAAATATCGAACAGCATCAAACCCTCAAAGCCCATATCGCCACCTTCAAACTGCGCGTTAAGCAGGGGGAGTTCTCTGCTTTCATCGGGTGGGGAGTCTGTAGGAATCAAGCGAATTCCCGCATAGACCACAAGGCATAAGCAAGCCGCCATAGCCCCCCACTTGATCCAACCGGGCCTTTTTGCTTTCTTTTTATGGTTGAGAGCTTCATCAACATATTTCGTGTCAAGCTCGCTCATGGCATCGGAAAACTTCTTTGCGTTCATACGAACACCTCTCTTTCAATCAAATATTGCTTCATCTTTTCCCGGATGCGGGTCAGCCGGGCGGAGATGTTTTTCTCCGAAAGCCCCATAAACTCGGCTATATCCTTGTAGCTGTCGGCAAACCAATATCGACGCATGAAGATAACGCGGTTTTCGAGGGTCAGCGTGTCCAAAAATTCTCCAATGATACGGGCTAATTCTCTGGCCTCAATCTCTGCTTCTACTGTGTTAGGGGCTGCTATGCAGGCTTCGATTTCCTCCATAGCAATCGTGTAATGGCTGCTTCGTTTTGCTGCCTCCTTTCTGTAATAAACCTTCAATGAAATGTTCCGAACTATTTTACAGATATAAGTCAGCAGTGGATTGGGGCGCGCCGGGGGAATCGCGTTCCATGCGCCTAAATAGGCATCGTTTACACATTCTTCCGCACCTTGCCTGCTCCCTACGATATGGTAGGAAAGATTGTGGAAGTCTTTTCCGTATTTTATGTCCAGTTCCCGTATGCCTTGTTCTGAACGCGCGAAAAACAATTCAATGATATTTTCATCTGTTATCATCACATCGCCTCCTTTCCGGCTTCACCTATATACTACGGTTTTAGCTGCAAATACTACATCAAATCCGAAACTTTTTCAAAAAAATTATACCACACTTCGCTTGAGATTGCTCGCGGAGCTTTTGCCGCTTCACTGGCGGCTCTCCGGCGTTCCTCACTGTATGGGGCGGTCGGGCGGAAACTCAATCTGACTTTTTTTACCGTGTGAGCAGCGTTCGACGAGAGATGGGGAATCTCATACACCTCTGCCATCCCTCGCTTCTAACAATCGAAAAGCCAACATTTTCGACACCTATTCTAACGCTAAATCCATCTCCTGCCAATCAAGAACGGGGGGCAGTCTCTACCTCTGACCGCCAAGATTGATATTTGATTTCGCTGAATATTGCAAGATGGTTTTTCAAATGAAACTGTGAACGCTTTCCAAACAAACCGGATTTTCATAGATTTTCGGGCAAACATGGCTTGAAGTCATCCACAATACAATATCTTGGTGGTCAAAAACCGGGCAATTCAAACGGGCGGTGGTTTTCTGCTGCAGGGAGATCGGATTGCACCAGGGACAGTCTGGAGATTTTCTCCGAAATTGACAAAAGCATTCTCACATGGCAAAACGGATTTTGAGCGCAAAAAAGCGGGAGACTATCTCAGTCTTCCCGCTTCTGCTTCTTCATCCCATGGTAAAGGGCTGAAACTCAATTTTGATCCGCATCCCCATTCCCGCAGCGAGGCGCTGGAGCGTCCGCAAGGACGGGTTGGCACTGCCGCTCTCCAGTTTGCTGATGTCTGCCTGTGCAATACCGGTCTTTTCGGACAGTTGCTTCTGGGTCATCCCGCTGCTCTTGCGGGCGTCGATCATAGCCTGCATGATGGAGAACTCAGGCTCCAGAGCCTCATACTCTGCCCTGACTTCCGGATCCTGCAGCTGCTCGTTCAAAAAGTCATTGAATTTACTCATGGTCTGTTCTCCTCTCTGCCGAGATAGTCGGCGCGATATCGCTTCGCCCGCTCAAGTTCAGCAGGCGGTGTCTTCTGTGTTTTCTTGATAAATCCGTTGGTAAGGATCACCCGTCGGCCGACTATGAAAAAGTACAAAACGCGGGAAATATCAGAGCCTACCTTCGCCCGCAGCTCAAAGATGCCATCACCCAGCGGTTTGGAGCACGGCTCCCGGAGATCCGGGCCGTTGTCTGCCAGCAGCGAGATCGTCCGCAACATCTTAGCGCGCATCTTCTTATCCAGGCTCAATATGAAGTCCTTTGCCGGTTCTGTGCCGTCGGCCTTATCATAAAAAATCACTTCATATTCCTGCACATTCAACCCGCCTTCCAACTATTGGATTTATCCTATATTTATTGTATGGGATAAATCCCATATTGTCAAGCAGCTTTTGAAATTATTATATCCTCTGCCCGTTCATTCTATGTTGACCCAGCCCATTTGCAGCGCACCTGCCTTTCGGGACATACTAACCTACGTCTCTCCTGTCGTGTCATTCAGTACACAGAGGTAGCAATTCCCGTACAAAGCCGCTGTACCGTACTACCTTTCTGTGCAGTAAAATATAGACGGGAAGGTGGTGATCGCTTGGATGTTTTGTCGAGAATTAAAACATTGATGGGAGCACGGGGCTGGACAGCCTACCGGTTGGCAAGTGAGGCCGGTTTGACTGAGTCCACCATTCAAAACCTGTTTCGTCGGAATGGAATCCCCACCCTTCCCACGTTGGAAGCGGTCTGTTCCGCCTTTGGCATAACGCTTTCTCAGTTTTTTGCTGATGATGATATGGTTGAGTGTACGCCGGAGATCAAACGGTTGATGGAGGCTTGGACACCCTTGCCTCAGGAGCAGAAGGAGGCCTATCTGAAACTCATGGAGCTCTAGCAGCATGATTAGCGACTTGCCGTGCCACCCGCATTTCCTCTGGTAAAACTGCATACCCTGTAAGACACGCCGCCCGTCTCCGCGTTGTCTGGCGGCTGATTGTTCATGACCTCTATCGGTGCATAGCATTAGAAATAATGCTGTGCACCGACTTTTTTTGCGTTTTCTGGGTCATTCCGCCTACCCGCATCGGGATAGGGTGTGAAAGGGGACAAGTAACCGCCTCCGCGGGTAAGGAGGGAGGTGAAATCTTGCATCTTTCACCCTCCCAGAAAGCAAAAGTCTGCAGGCAGTTTGAACGTTTTTGTAAGGATGTGCTGGAATGCGAAAGCATCGACTACATCCGACACATAACGGCACGTGCTGAGCACGTGATTACATTTTCCGATCTTCCGGAGCCGGTATTGGAGCAGCTGCACACCATGGATACATACCCTTCCGATATGTACCTGTTCGATGTGTGCGGCTTCCATCTGCCCATCCGCGATGATCGGTTGGGACAAGCACTTTTGGAGATCGGGGTGAAAGGTTACAGCATCCTGCTGCTCTCCTTCCTGCTGGATCTGAGCGACCGACAGATCGCCCTGCTCCTCAACAGTTCCAAATCGTCGATCCAGCGCCGCAGAACAGCGTTTTTTGAGACGCTTAAATCCAAAATGAAGGAGTGATTGCCATGCCGCGCCATCGCAAGAAGCCACGGGCCCTGCTGGACTACGATACCATCGCAGCTGCCTCTACCGGCGATCCGGACGCTATGGCCGAAGTTCTCAGACACTTCGATGGCTTCATCTCCAAACTGGCCACCCGCACATTCCGTGATGCCAACAATGTCTCATTCAGCGGTGTCGACCAGGAGATGAAGGAACGGATGCAGCTGAAGCTCATCGCCAGCATCATTAAGAACTTCGATCCAATCCCCAAGTAACCAGCCCTGCCGCATTTGGGTTTGGGCGTTCTTCCCCCTTTCCGCGCCCATACACCCCCCACCTATGCCGATACTTTGTCTATATCCGCATCGCCTGTTTGTAATGAAAACTGTACAATTTTCGTTACAAATCGTATATTTGACCGTCAAGTCGAGAAAACTAAAGGCACCCACTTGCATTTTGTAATGAAAACTATATAATATTCATTACAACAAGGAGGTGCCGCTATGGCCAATCAGACGATCTACAACTGTATATTGGAGCGCATCCGAGTCGCAGAGCCGGAGTCTGTCTTCGTGTCTACCGACTATGTGGATCTGGCTGATGTCAATACGGTGCGGCAGTGCCTGTCCCGTATGGAGCAGACAGGTGAGCTGCAGCGGATCATGCGCGGCGTCTATTACCGGCCCGTCTTCAGCCAACTGCTGGGTGAGTATGAGGCTCCGTCGCCCCATCACGTGGCGCAGGCCTTGGCCCGGAAGTTCAACTGGAGCATTGCACCCTCCGGCGCCACCGCACTGAACCTGCTGGGCCTATCTACGCAGGTCCCCGCCAAGTGGTCCTATATCTCCGACGGCCCCTACCACAAGTTCAATGTGGGCAAGTTGGAGTTAGAGTTTAAGCATCGAAGCAACCGGGAGATCTCCGGATTGTCCTATAAGAGCGCCATGGTCATACAGGCCCTGCGCGCTTTGGGCAAGGAGAATGTGGATGACACTACCATTAAAAAACTGCAGCGGCTCCTGACCGATCATGAAAAGCAGGCGCTTTTACAGGAGGCGCAGCAGGCGGTAGCGTGGATCTATAACCTCATCAAAAAAATCTGCCGGGAGGACTGATATGTATAACATCGCCAAAGCATCTGAGCAGGACCGCCGTGTTCTGTTTCGTAATACCGCGCAGCAGACAGGGCTGCATGAAGCTATCATCGAAAAGGACTTCTGGGTCTGCCTGACACTGGACCACCTCTTCCATCACAGTCCCTGGAAGGCGGCCTTCACATTCAAAGGAGGCACCAGTCTCTCCAAATGCTATGGGCTGATCCAGCGTTTTTCCGAAGATATTGACCTGATCCTGGATTGGCGCGTGCTGGGCTATGGGCTCTATGAGCCATGGGCACCGCGCAGCAACACAAAGCAGGACCAGTTCAACAAGGAAGCAAACGAGCGTGCCGAGCAGTTCCTGCGCGACATCCTCCTCCCTTCCCTGCGCAGCGAGTTCAGCATCATACTGGGTATGGAAGCGGACCTCTACATAGATCCGGACGACGAGCAGACCATCTGTTTCCGGTACCCCAGTATCTTTAAGACCGAGTCCATTCTGCAGGTGATCCGGCTGGAGATCGGCGCCCTGGCTGCATGGACGCCGTCACAGCCGCGGGAGATCCGCCCCTATTCCGCCGAGCGATACCCAGCTGCTTTCCGGCAGGCCAGCACCGTGGTACTGACCGCAGCGGCTGAGCGCACCTTCTGGGAGAAGGTGACGATCCTGCACCATGAGGCCAATCGCCCGGAGCATCTGCCGATGCCCAGCCGCTATTCCCGCCACTACTATGACCTGTACTGCATCGCCCACTCTGAAAGCAAAGCGGCCGCCTATGAGGACCTGGATCTGCTGGGCCGGGTCGTGGAGTTTAAGATGAAGTTCTATCCCCGTAAGTGGGCGCAGTACGAGCTGGCACGGCCGGGCACCATGAAGCTGTGTCCGCCGGAATACCGCTATCCTGCGTTGGAGGAGGACTACGCGGTCATGCAGGGCATGATGTTCGGCGAGTGCCCCTCTTTCGCTGACCTGATGGCATTCATCCGCGAGCTGGAAGCAGAGATCAACGCTCTATAAAGTTCCCCTATAACCAAAGCCCTGCACGGAGCCGGAATCGCCAGTGCCGTGCAGGGCTTTTTTATGTTCCTTTTCGATGTGGCTACTCTTTGGTGCAATTACAATAAAAAACTATACAAATGTGCGTGAGCTACGATATAATGTTGGTGAAAATCCCAATAACCACCAATGCACGCAGATAGGAGCGCACCTATTATGAGATTTCCTTGGCAGAAACGGAAAGTCGAGCAACCAACCGATTTTCCCCTCAAACTGAATACCGATAACCTAAACTGGTGCCGGGATGCCCGTTTGCTGCTGATCGAGGGAAATGGCACTCTAAAATGGGAGTCGCGCGGAAGAAACGAGGACTGGAGTCAACAATATGCGCTGACGTTGCGCGGAACACCCCTTATTGTCCACAATGCACCGGATTGCCCTACCTGCGCCGGGTTGCTGGCGACTGGATATGGATTGGACAAAGCCGATGCACCGGAATTACAGCAAATCAGCGATGTCATCAATGCACCATATGTGGATCTGGACACATCCATCGCTTCCATGGCCCCGTTGCTGGGGCTTCTGTCCTCCGGTCTTTATGTAATTGCAGAAGGAGACAGCTTCCCTGCCGATGGAAATGGGAACTTTTTCTGGGATGTTCCCGACGCATTTTCCAATGTAGAGGCTACCGGACCAGCTTGGTACAATGACCCGGATTTTGAATTTACTTACAGCGAAGGCGCTCCTGTCTTTCTGTATCCTTCTCAGCCGAGAACTCGTTTGAATCAAGAGCGTGTGGATTATTACACGCAGCGCTTTGACACAACAGACACATTCCCCAGGGCGATTGCATTTTCCTGTGCTGAAGGCATTTCTGTTTTGTTGGACGGCCACCACAAGGCTTGTGCCGCCGCGCGACTTGGGCGGCAACTTCCCTGTATCACGATTTTTCCGTTTGGCGGCTACTTCTATGCACAGGCAAGGTCCAGCTCTACGCCTGTTCCGGACCGCGCGTATTTTGGTCCCTTTACCGTTTCCACATCTCAGTTACCCGCCAAGATACTCCCTGCAAAGCCTTGGCAGCAAACTACCGACACGCGCCCAGCCCCTTACTCGGGAAACCTAATCCGCGACTCAAAACTCCCCCAGGAATTCGTTGACGCAGGGCGCAATTATCCAACATGGTATGAGTTTGGCATTACGACCGTAGCGGACATTGGCAAGGTTACCGATGACGATTTATCTTTGTGGTTGGAAAACCCACTCAAGTACAGTCCTCAGCTTCGGGCCGCACTGATCTATCTTAGATGCCACTGCGATCCTCAACTGAAAGAGGTGGCTATGAAGTGTGCTGACTCGTCCGACCGCTGGAGCAAACTGCGTGAAGCGGCTTTTAACCATTTAGCTGCGCTCAAAGGCGATCCAGAGGTGGAGCAATTCTTTATCGGGTATTTTGTTGATGTTGAAACCGGTTATGAATCGGATGTGTTGACCGACATAGCAAATAGTTTTTGGTCTTGATATATGGGCTTGGGAGAGAAAACATGAGAATATGGCAATTACACTTTACAAGAAATAATCATCAGCAAACGGGCCAGAGATGTCATAAAGAAAACAGTTCGTCGTTGCAACTGCATTCCCGTGCTATTCGCGGAAAGTATTCCTGTAGAGGAGCTAAATCAGAGCCAGTCATATCCACAGCTCGGACATAGGGACGAGTGAAAAAGTGCCAACAGCTGAACCAACATCCTATTGGAGAACAACAAATGACTGAAAACTATATGGTAAATCTTGTGGCGTGGATAATTCTATATGCCTCATTCTGGCTTACAAAGCACAATCCAGTTAGCACTGCATTTCGGAGGCGTGAATGCCACACCGGGTTTCTTGCTAAATGGCTGGAGAAAACTATTTTTCCATTTCGATGGTATGTCTCGCGCCCAACTTATGAATACGCTATCGGCTTACTGCTACTGTGCTGCATACTATCCCTGCGTGATGAAGAAGAGGGTGTGTCTCTGCCACGCCCTCTTCTTCGAAATTTGTTAAGGCAATGCTACATATTACAAAGAAGCAATGCAGTGGGCGGAAAATTATATCAATGGTTACGGTAGGTGATGATATTTGAGTTTTAGTTCTAATCCACTTGTTGAACGCCGTGAAGCGGAATACGCACAATTACCTGATGAGATTGTCAGAAAAATGAAAGCTGTCTCATCCGAAAATCCGAAAGAGTACTAGCTTAAAATAATCAAACGGCAAAGAAATATCTCAATCAGTACAGGTGATATGTTCCTTGTTCAACCCATTGATGGGTTATTCTATGTCGGTCAGGTAATAAAAAGTAATTTGGGCGAAGACGCTATTGATCCGTTTATTAGTGGATGTCATTTGATAGTGATATTTGACCAGCCTTTTTCGTCAATAGATGTTGACACTCAGACAGTTCCTGTTGACTATTATCGCCTTTTGATTAAACCGTGCATTGTTGATGCTGTATATTGGAAAAGGGGATACTTTTTTGCAAAAGGAAATCGGAGTGTTCCCTTGGTCGATGAGCTTGATTATGGTTTTTGGAGTTTTAGAAGGCAATCTTTTCAGAACCTGAATGGAGAGCCTATGGAATCAAATCCAATAGTCATGGGCATTTATGGTGTAACAACAATAACTGGCGTTGCATCGGATGACCCAGGTGTGGTCGGTGGCGGCGACATAGGTGTCGTCCACAGGAGCATAGGTGCAGCCCTTCACCGTGCAGGCGTGGTGCGTGTAGCCCTGCTTGGTGCAGGTGGGGTCGACGACCGTGTCGGCGAACTGGGCGATGTGGTTGCCGTGCCAGAGACCGGTCTTGTAGCCCTGCCACGTGCCGTCGTCCTTGAGCTCGGCGGCCCAGGTGTAGCTGCCCTGCGTGTAATAGACCACGCAGTCGCGCGGGAAGGAGCTGTTGGTGTCCGCCGCGCCGGTGATGGTCTTGGCGGGGGCATTTTTAAAGATGGCGCGCTTGAGCTGCGTGATCTTTGCGATCTGGGTCAGGCCCGCAGCAATATCATCCGCGTGCTCTTCGTTCCCATCCGGATTGTCCGGGTCGAGAATCCCGTTGAGGGCAGCCTTGATGGCGAACTGCAGCGCGGCGTCCACACTGGTGAAGGCGCGGCCCTGAATCGTGTCGATCTTGTCGCCGAAGTAAGCCTCCTCGAGCAGCTCGCAGCCGGCAAAGGCGCAGCGGTCGATCTGCGCGACGCGGTTGGAGAGGTCGACGGACTTCATGTGGTTATCGCCGGCAAACGCGGCCACACCGATGGTGAGCTTCTTGTCTCCGGGACTGAAGGTGAGCTCCTCCATATAATAGTCGCACAGGAAGGCGTAGTCGCCGATGCTCGTGACCTGCGAGGGGATGTTGAGCTTCTTGTGGTGGTTGACGAACGCGAACGCGCCCTTGCCGATCGTCTGCAGGCTCGACGGCAGGCCGAGCGTCGTGTCCTCCTGACCGAGGATGCGGTCCCACGCGAAGGCCCACGGGCCGATATACGTCAGGCAGTCCGGCAGGCGCAGCTCGGCCAGCGTGGTGCAGCTGTAAAACGCATGATCCTCGATGCGCTTGAGGCGGCTGCAGGCGCGCGCGCGCACGAAGGTGAGCGTGTCGCAGCCGTAGAAGGCGTACTTGTCGATGAGCTCGAGCTTGCGCGGCATGTTGATGGCCGAGAGGTACTCGTCCTTATAAAACGCATGGTCGCCGATGGTGGTGATGTCGTCGTTCAGGTAGACGCAGGTGAGATAGTTGCAGTCCTTGAAGGCGCGGTCGCCGACGTTCGGCACACCGGTGTAGTGCTCCGTGCGGCCGTCCCACTCCTCATCCGTCGCACCGGCGATGTAGGCCAGGACGAGATAGTCCTCGCCGATGGTTTCCCCGGCATCTAAATCTACGCCCTCGACATCACGCAACCAGGGGGCTTTCTGACCCGTGACCCCGTAGTCCGCCATCGGGCCGTTGCCGAAGATGTACACGCCGTAATACTGCGCGTCCTCGCGGTAGTCGTGCTCCTGCCAGATCTGCTGCAGGAGGGGGTTGTCCTGCACGACGGTGGGATTCGTGACTTCGTAAATTTTATAATGTACGCTGGCCTCGTTCTCGGCGGGGCCGCAGTCGCCATGTGCGACTTCTTTGCCGAAGAGCTTTTTGATCTGATCCGGCTGGTTGAGAAACTGCTCAACCACGCCCGCGATCGTGCCCGCCTGCGCCGGCGGGGCGCACACGCTCAGCAATCCGGCCGCGAGCACAAAGCACAGCAGCAGCGACAACACTCGTTTTTTCATATGATTCCTCCCTCCGAAATGGACACTCCGGTAACAATGTCTACACGGCCAGTATACAGGACGCGCCCCGCTTTTGCAACGGGTCGTGCGCGCATGGGCGCGAAAAAATGCACATTTTGTTTACACAAATGCAACAAAACGTAACACTCAAAACGTTTTTTCGGCGATCCCCATTGCACGCTTTCCCAGGCATATGGTATATATTCGACAGATAGGTATTACGGTTGTACACACGCATCACAACAAAGGAGGACAAAGGATGAAAAAGCGCGTGCTCTCGCTGGCGCTGTGTCTCGTTCTGGTCGTGGGGCTGTTCTCCGGCCTGACCGTGAACGCATCGGCAAGCAGACTCGACGATCTGAAAAAGGAGATCGCCGAGAAGCTCATCAAGGAGAAGATCGAGCAGCTCAAGGAGGAGTTTGAGATTCCGAATCTCAACACGGATGCCATCATCAGCAGTTTTACGAACGCGGCCACAGAGGGCGACTTCGGTGTGAACAACTGCCTGCACTGGGAGGTCTCCACGGGCGTGCTCAGCGGCAAGACGCTGACCATCTCCGGCACCGGCGCCATGCCCGACTTTGATTTTCCCAACGGCAACCTCGCACCGTGGTGGAACTATGAAGCGCTGGGTATGCTCACGAGCTTCGGCAACTTTAAGCTGGAGGGCGAGCTGAAAAAGGTCGTCATCAAGGACGGCGTCACGAACGTGAGCGACTATGCGCTGTTCTTCCTGCCGGCCGCCACGCAGGTCACGCTGCCGGACAGCGTAACGAGCATCGGCCGCTACGGCATCGCCATGTGCTCCAAGCTCACGGGTCTGTCCATCCCCAAGGGCGTGACCGGGATCGGCGACTTTGGTCTCGCGGGCAACGGGCTGACCGCCATCACGCTGCCCGACGGGCTGCAGAGCCTCGGCCGCGGCGCGTTCGACTCCTGCGCCAGCCTCACGAACACCACCCTGCCCGCCGCCATCACGGCCGTGCCCGGCAAGTGCTTTGCCGACTGCACGAAGCTGCTGAATGTCAAATACGCCGGCACGGTGACCGCCATCGGCGATCTCGCGTTTGAAAGCTGCAAGGCGCTCACCGCAGCGCCCATCCCCGAGACCGTGACCGCCATCGACAAGGCCGCCTTCACCGGCTGCACCGCGCTGACGGATGTGACCATTCCCGCAGGCGTGAGCACCATCCCCGAGGACTGCTTCCGCGGCTGCACCGCGCTGACGGACATCGACCTGCCCGGCACGGTGACGAGCGTCGGCCACAACGCCTTCACCGGCTGCACCGCGCTTAAGGACGTGCGCTGCTACGGCGCGGCCCCGGCGGTCGAGCCGGGCAACTCGGAAGCGCACAGCTTTGAGCCCGCCACCGTCACCGTGCACTACAACCCCGCCATGAACTGGACGCTCGACGCGGATGGCAAGTGGCAGGGCTACACCGTCAGCGACAAGGGCGCGTGCACGCACACCGACTACGGCACGACGGAGCGCACCATGCCCGCCACCTGCGGCGAGGCCGGCCGCGTCGACACCATCTGCTCCAACTGCGGTGAGGTCATCTCGACCAGAGAGCTCCCGCCCACCGGCGCGCACGTCTGGGACAACGGCGTTGTGACCACCGCGCCGACCGAGACCACCCCCGGTGTGCGCACGCGCACCTGCACCGTCTGCGGCGATATCCGCGAGGAGACCATCCCCGC
>OLQA01000228.1_pt1 | contig 52616 bp, 51 predicted proteins | sample 1673151 | NCBI WGS metagenome assembly OLQA01 (sample SAMEA3136760, study PRJEB25190) | human gut metagenome | biome: human gut; feature: human-associated habitat; material: faeces | place: Austria | collected 2013
AATAGCTGGGCTTGCCTCAGTCAAGATAGCACTTCGCCGGTCCTTCTTGCCTCTACATGAGGCTTTTTTTATGGTCACTATAAATGCGGCTAAGAAAGACGATCGCATAAAGGGATCGAAATATTGAAAAAGCATAAGTTTTTTATTGACAGAGATAAGAGAGAATGCTATTATATACAAGCAGAAAAGATAGTGGAAAGCAGAAGCACACCTTCTCACCCGATAGCTGAAGTTATGGGTCAATGCTACGATGATGGAAAAATCAGTCAAAGCGGGTGTGTTATGCGCCCGCTTTTCATGTATCATAGGAGGTGTCTGTTATTTATAATCGTAAAGTGATTCCAAACAATGTTAATGATGATTTAGTTAACGAGAAAATCCGCTTCAAAGAAGTGCTTGTGATTGATTCTGACGGTTCCCAGTTAGGGATCAAAATGCGTCGGGAAGCATTGGAAATTGCCTATAATCAAAACTTAGATCTGCTGTGCGTGGCGCCGAATGCCAAACCGCCGGTATGTAAAGTGCTTGATTATGGAAGACATCGCTTCGAACAGCAGAAGAAAGCGAAAGAAGCGAAAAAGAAACAGCATGTAACGGAAATTAAACCGCTGCGTCTATCACCGGTCATCGATAAGCATGACTTTGATACCAAAATGCGTCATGCCCGCAAATGGATTGCCGATGGCATGAAGGTAAAGGTAGATATGCGTTTCAGAGGTCGTCTGATCACACGTTTAGAAGTCGGAAAGAAAATAATGGATAGCTTTATCGAGGAAATTTCAGATATCGCATCCGTTGAAAAGAAACCGACATTGGAAGGAAATACAATGTCGTGCGTATTAAGCGCTAAAAAGAACAAATAGGAGGTAGTGAGTATGCCAAAGATGAAGAGCCACAGAGGGTTAGCAAAACGAGTTAAGAAAACCGGTACAGGAGAATTAAAAAGAGGGCGCGCTTTTACAAGCCACCGCTTTCATGGAAAAACACAGAAACAGAAACGTCATTTGAGAAAAGCGTCATTGGTACACAAAACAGATTACAAGCGTATTAAAATGATGCTGGTGAAGTAAGAATAGGAGGAATATAAGATGGCAAGAGTAAAAGGTGGATATGTAACACGTCAAAGAAGAAAACGCACATTAAAATTAGCAAAAGGCTACTTTGGTGCGAAACATTTATTATATCGCACTGCGCATGAACAGGTCATGCATTCCATGCGTTACGCATTCAATGACCGTCGTAAATTAAAAAACAACATGCGTAAACTGTGGATCGCCCGTATCAACGCGGCTGCCCGCATGAACGATCTGTCCTATTCTAAACTGATGCATGGACTGAAACTGGCAAACATTACGATCAACCGTAAAATGTTGTCAGAGATCGCGATCCATGATGCGAAAGGCTTTACGGCAATCTGCGATAAAGCAAAACAGGCTTTAGAAAAGTAAGAGGAATCATATGGATGAAACGATGCAGACGCTGAATGAACTGCTTGTGGATCTGTTTAATCATATTCTGCTATTAGAAGAAAAGAATATGGCAGAAAACAATGTAGATCTTTCCATGACCGAAGTGCATATTTTAGAAGCAATCAAGAAAAGCAATTCTAATATGATGTCTGCTGTTGCGAAAAGGCTGATGGTAACGCAGGGAACCTTGACGACTTCGATCAATCGCCTAGTAAAAAAAGGCTATGTGGAGCGATACAAGGATGGGAGCGATCGCCGAATCGTGCGATTGACCTTGACAAAACAGGCGGATGCCGTATTAGCCATTCACGATCGGTTTCATGAACAGATGATCGACTCAATGATCGACAAGCTTCATTTAGATGAACAAAAACAATTATTGCAGTCGATTCAAAATGTGATGGAGTTTTTCCGCAAAGAATATTAAGAGAATCTGTCCGGATTCTCTTTTTTTACTTGTATTCTGTTTTATTTCGTGTATGCTAATAGTAGCAAATAGTGGAGATGATACGATGAAGAAACTATGGATCTTTGCGTTTTTACTTGTTATGATAAGCGGCTGCGCCAAATCGGAAGCAGTCGGGAAGATCGTTACGGTAAGTGCGGCGGATGTATTGACGCGCTTAGATGAAAAAGAGGATTTCGTTTTGGTGATCGGTACGACCACCTGTACGTCCTGTCAGTCATTTCATGAGACGATGACTGCTTATATCGAAGATCATGCGATTTCTCTTTTCTTGTTGCAGATCGATAATGAACCGCTTGTCGAAGCGGATAACGGCGAAGAAGTGCGCCGCGACTTTTTAATGCTTTGCGATCGGCTGATGCCGATTGAAAGCACACCGACCGTTATTTGGATCAAAGGCGGGGAAATGGTAAACGCTCACGTTGGCGCGATGGAGCTGGATGCACTTCATCAAAGCAATCAGGCATATGGCCTGATCGATTAGGTGAGGCGATGAAACGGGCATTGGTGCTTGGCGGCGGCGGTGCAAAAGGCGCTTATGAGATTGGTGTTTGGAAAGCGTTAAATGAACTTGGAGAACAGTTTGATCTTGTCTGCGGCACTTCGATCGGCGCTTTGATCGGTGCGATGTATGTGCAGCATGATTATGAGCGCTGTGCTGCGCTTTGGGAGCGGCTGCAGGCAGCGGATATCATAAAAAACGGGGTCAATATCCAATATGATTTAGAACAGTTGATGGAAGAACGCAAAGCGATCAAAGAGATGATTTCCGGATATGTGACAAACAAGGGAGTCGATATTTCACCCTTTGAACAGATGATCGAAACATTGTTTGACGAAGAGCGCTTTTTTACATCTGATATTGATTTCGGGTGCATGTGTGTGCTCGCCAAAGATTTATCACCTTATAAAGTGAAAAAGCAGATGATGACGCCGACATCGGCAAAAGACTATCTATTGGCCAGTGCTTCCTGCTTTCCGATCTTCCCGATGAAAGAAATCGAAGGTAATAAATATATCGATGGCGGCTATTACGACAATGTACCGGCCGCACTGGCGCTGGAAATGGGAGCGGACAGCGTATTGGCGATCGATCTCAAACCAGCGGATAAAAAGAAAAAGCGTTTGGCATCGAAAAAGGTAACCTATCTTTCACCAAGGGAGCCGCTCGGCAGTTTCCTTGATTTTTCAAGAGAGCGTATTTACCGCAATCAAATGCTTGGCTATTTTGATACGATGAAGCTATATCGACACTACATCGGAGAACGCTATACCTTTCCTGCTTCACAGAAGCAAAAAATAGAGGAATTTGAGGAAAAGATGGTTTGTTTCTTCAATAGTAAAAAGCAAAGCGACCATGTGCTTGCTTTTTGGTATCATCAGTTGTTTCAGAGCAATCGAAAAAATAAAAGAAAACAAGAAGGGCAGCTTCAGATCCTAGAAAAGAGCGCTGCGCTTTATGAAGTAGATGACTTACAGGTTTATGATTTTGATACGTTTCTAAATGAAATCGAGCGTTCCTTTCACAGTTATCAGCAGCAGCATGAAGAAATGCGCGTGATGCTTCCATCTATGATCAAAGAAGCGAAGTCATTTTCTAAAAAAGAGGCGACGCTGTTGTTTTATCGCTATCTCGTACATCACTATGAACCACAGGAAAGCAATCAAAAGCAGCTGCCGCGTTTACTGAAGGAGCCGCTTCGCTATGCGATGTGCCTGTATTATGTCATTCATCAAAGCGATCATTTCCGCTTTTCCAAATAAAAGGACAGTCATTGATTTTTATGAATCAAGGGACTGTCCTGTTTTATTAGAATAATTGTTCTTGCTTTGAGGCAAAAGTGTATTGCTTGATCGTATCGACTACGCGGTCTTTGATCAATTCTTCCGGATCCTTGGTTAGTTCAAAATGACGTACTTTCTGATACTGGATCGGCATGAACTGTGAAAGCAGACAGTTCGGTATTTCTTTGGCTCTCAAATTGGCTACCAGTTTTGCAATGGCAGCTTTTACCGCCGGTGTCGGCATATAGTAGCGGCAGCGATCGGAGAAAGAATAGCGACGGGCGATATATAACTGATTTTCATCACCATGATAGTGTTTCTGCCAGTTTTTTGGCTCCTTTAACATTTCCGCTTCTAATACATCGATGACATGGGAAGTTTCCACATCGCTTCCATGATATAATTCTTCTTCGATATGGGCCAAGGCAAACAGTCCTTCCCGCATCGCAAAGGTCAGACCCGGTCCTACTTTTAAGATTCCGACGCCGTCTTCTACCAGTTCCCGCAGTTTTTCCTGGGTCTGATAATCGGTGGAATGTCCTTCAAATACCAGATTTGGATAGTCTTTGATCGCAGCCATCAGGTCAACGGCTTTACTGCGGTCATATTCGGTGCAGCCATCATCCTTTTCCTCAACACCCGGCTGTACGACCACGGCAATGACATCATTCCAAGTTTCCTGCAGTCCGGCATCGAAAAAGGATTTCTCAAAGGCGGAGACCGTCGCTTTGAAATCAGCGACCTTGGTTACCTGTACGCCGGCGCTTGCTTCCTGCGCACCGCCGGGAATCGGCACTTCACTGCCGACGATGTAAACCGGTCGGATCGCATCCGGCTGTGATTGTAACAATTCCTGATAAGTGTCCTCACAAACACGGGCAAGCTGGGCACCGCGGCGTGCAATGATCGCATCGCTTAAACGCGTATGGGGATCATCATCGGCTACCTTCATGCTGGTATCAATATGAATTTTGGTAAAACCGGCAGCGACATAGCAGCGTACCAGTTCTTCAGCCATTGCCATCGCTTCTTTTTCCGGATAAGATGCAAAGGTAAGCGGTCCTAAATGATCGCCGCCTAAAAAGATCCGATCTACGCTCAAACCGACTTTCTTGGCGATCGCATATACGAAATTGCGGAAATCGATCGGCTTCATGCCCGTGTACCCGCCGTTTTGATCGACCTGGTTGGCAGTCGCTTCGATCAGCGCGCAGGAATTTTCCTTTTTTGCGGTTTCTAAAACCGCCTCAATGACATATTCATTGGCACTGCAGCAGGAATAGATCCCGACCGCTTCTCCTTTTTTTTGTTTCGCAACGATCTGCTTTAATGGATTTGCTTTGCTCATATAAAAATCCTCCTTGTTTTACACATCATATCATTGCGAAATTAAAATGTAAAGCGTTCTCAAAAAGCCTATTATTTTTTATAAACTTGTTACACAAAAATACAAATGGATCATAGGGAAAAGAAGAAAAAGGCAAATGCAAAGGCAAGCAGTGCCTGTAAGATGCGATAGAGAAAATAATGAAAATAAGACAGTTTGATATGGGGAATCATCGCCATGATCTGCATATGTACGCAAAAACCGGCAAATCCCAGCAGCGCACTTTGTAAAGAAAGACGAAGCGAGAAAGAAAACGGAAGGGAAGCAAGCAGGATCGTACCGGAAGAAAATTCCATGAGAATGCGCGGAAAAAGCGCCAGTCTCGGCGGTAATAAAAACTGGATAAGCGGATGCAAGCTGGTAATGATCAAAACATAAGTACCGATGATAAAGATCGCATAGCCACTGGAGCGAATGCTTTGGGTACAGGCTTCATAAAACGATGTGCTTGTCATGTGGATCGGATCGCTTACGATCACCGTGCTGCGGGTAACAAACAGCAATACGGCGATCGCACCCAGCTGGGAGAATAACAAAGGCATCACGATCGTTTCATCCTGATAAAGCAAAGGACAGGTTACACTGATAAACCCGAAGGAGGCACAGGAAACACATAGGATCAGCCTTCTGGCCGCATCCTTAGAGAGCTGCTGCTTATAATAGGCCTCATCGATCAGCATCGCTGAAGCGGGAAATCCCAGAAATAAAGATGTTAGGACATAGGCAAACGCATTGCCGTCAATATGAAAAATGTGCCAGCTGAATGGGTGCAGCCACTTTCCCAGCAGATGAAAGATCCCCAGCGCATGCAGAAAGCGAATGAGGATCATAGCCAAAAACATAGAAGGGATCAAAGTGAGCAGCCAGATCTTCAGCGCTTCCAATGATGTCGCATATAATTGTTGCGGATGTAAAAAGAGCCATAAAATGAGGAACGTGATCGGCAGCTGATAAAAAATGCGGTTTTTGTTGCGTAAAAGAAAAGTCATCATATCACCTGCTTAAAGCGTATGAAACAACATGTGCAAATAGAATAAATGAAAGGTTTGCTCTTTTCCTGATTCTAAAAATGTGATACACTACCATACATATAAAAAGGATGAAATAAAGACAAGGTGATGAAAATGGTAGCGTTTTTGATTCGCAAATTCATAAAAAATCATGAAAATATAAAAGATCCGAAAGTGCGGGAAGCGTATGGCAGAGTGACTTCGCTGATCGGTATCTTGATCAATATCGTATTGTTTTTATTCAAGCTGCTCTGCGGTGTGATCAGCGGCAGCATCGCCATCATTGCGGATGCGATCAATAACTTGACGGATGCAGGCAGTTCTATCATTTCTTTGATCAGCTTTAAGTTAGCGGGCATGCCGGCAGATGAAGAACACCCTTTCGGTCATGAACGGGTGGAGTATGTGGCTTCCATGATCGTGGCGTTTTTGATCTTGTTTTTAGGGCTGCAGCTGATCACATCTTCCGTTGAAAAAATATTTGATCCGGACCCGGTGTCGTTTTCCTTGGTCAGCGTTATCGTGCTTGGCGGGGCGATGCTTGCGAAATTTTACATGTATCGCTATAACCGCAAATATGGGCAGCTGCTAGATTCCAGCATGATGAAAGCGACGGCGGCAGATTCACTTTCCGATGTGTGGGCGACCGGCAGCGTGCTGGCTTCTACGCTTTTGTCATCGCTTCTGCGGTTTCAATTAGACGGTTACATGGGGGTGATCGTGGCGGTACTGATCATCATGACCGGCATCAACCTCATTAAGGATACATTGGATCAGCTGTTGGGAATGGCGCCAAGCGATGAACTGGTAAAGATGATTGCGGACAAGCTGCACACTTATGAGGGCGTGCTGGGCTTTCATGATCTGATTGTGCATAATTATGGGCCTTCCCGTCAGTTCGCATCGGTGCATGTGGAAGTAGACAGCAAGATCGATGTCATGGTTTCACATGATCTGATCGACAACATCGAACGCGATTTTATGAATGATTGCAATCTGTCGCTGGTCATTCATTTAGATCCGTTAGTGATGGATGAGCAGACGATCATGATGAAAGAAGAAGTGCGGGAAATGGTAAAGGGCATTGATCCGTCATTGTCGATCCATGATTTTCGCATGGTACCGGGAACGACGCATACGAACCTGATCTTTGATGTGGTCGTGCCGCATAAATTTGCGATGACCTCTGCACAGCTGTTAAAGGAAATGGAAACGCGCATCCATGTCAAGCACCCGGATTTTTATCTGGTCGTTACGTTCGATCATGCTTTTATTTCCGAAAGAAAACCGGTTTGAGATCAAACCGGTTTTTTAGATGGTCGTTTCATGATATAGGTAAAATGGCGGCCGCACGCATGATCGCGGCGGTAAGAGAAGAAATTGGGATTGTCGCACTTGGTATCATTTTTATCAATGGTGATATGATGCGGCAGCACGCCCAGCTCCAGCAGCATCTTTTTATTTAAGCCGACGTTATCCAGCAGCGCTTTGCCGTTTTCCAGTTCTTGGATATAGGGTGCGCTTGCAAGCGGCAGCTTATGGATCTGTTCGATGACTTCGCTGCCGACTTCAAGTGAGGAAAAGGCGATCGAAGGACCAATATAGGCATGCAGATAAGCCGGATCGACTTGTTCCTGCTCGATCAGATGCTTGACAAGCTTTGCGGTGATCTGATGCAGCGTTCCTTTCCAGCCGGCATGGATCGCGGCAATGATGCCCTGTAATTCATCATACAGCAAGATCGGCGCACAATCAGCAGTCATGACACCGATGAGCAGCCCTTCTTCTCGGGTATAGCAGGCATCACAATCCACTATCCCATCTTGATAGGACAAAGCGCCTTTCCCGGCCATCTGAGCCGTTACTTCGACAAAATGGTCGCTGTGGGTCTGTTGTAAAAACACACAGTCGGATAAAGAAATACCGAGTTCTTTGACAAATTGTTTTCGGTTATTTAAGACAGCGGCTTCCTCGCCCGGTGTATGCAGCGCCAAATTACCATTTTCCGGCATGTTTGGATCGCGCAAGGTCGTTCCCGCAAGCAAATGCGGTGTTTGTTTCCATAGAATCTGTTTCATCATGTGTTCCTTCTTTCTTAATATCGTAAATGACTGTCGGTTGCCACTTGGCTATGCAAGTCAGTATATGTTGATTTTGATCGATTATGCCTAAATGCATTCTCACTATAACAGAAAAGCATGAAAAATACAATTACAGTGCTGTAAGGTAAGCGTGATGATCTTTTTTTGAAATTTTAGCACTAAAGTATTGACAGTGCTAAAAAAATAGCATATACTGTTAGCAGACATAAGATAAGAGTGCCAGAAGGGAGGCAGAGAGCATGCTGAGTGAAAGACAGGCGGTCATCTTCAAAACGATCGTCGATGAGTTTACGAAAACCGCGGAACCGGTCGGCAGTAAGACGCTGGTGAATCTGCTAAGCATGCGCTGTTCTTCGGCAACGATCCGCAATGAGATGGCGGCGTTAGAAGAAATGGGATTGCTTGAAAAAACGCATACTTCAAGCGGTCGGATCCCTTCCAGCAAAGGCTATCGCTTCTATGTTGAAAACATGATGGAAACGCAGCTGGATGACAATGTCAAACATTCGCTCCAGCAGGTGTTTCAGGAACGTCATTATACATTAGATGAAATCGTCAAGAAAAGCTGTGATATCTTATCGCAGATGACCAATCTGACATCGTTGGTGCTCGGGCCTGATTCCCGCTGTCAGAGATTACAGCACATTCAGTTGTTTCCGATCAGCGAAAGAAGTGCGGTAGCGGTATTTATTACCGATCATGGGCATACTGAGAACAAGACCTTTCAGTTTGATACGACAGTATCGCTCAATGATATCCAGACGTGTTGCAATCTGCTTAATGACAAGCTGTGCGGTACACCAATCAGCAGTGTCGTGGAGAAGATGAAGGAAATCAAGCCGCTGCTTGCGGCCAGCGTGTCCCGCCATGAAGTGCTCTTCCAGGCATTTGTCAATGCTTTCATTCGTTTTGCGAGCGACAATGTTTATTGCAGCGGACAGAGCAATATGCTGTATCAGCCTGAGTTTGCGGATATCGAACGCTTGAAGCAGCTGATGAAAATGTTGGAGGATTCCAGTGTTTGGCGGCAGCTTGCCAATACGGAAGGCGATCTGGCGATCCGCATCGGCAATGACAACGGTGTCTTGCAGATGGATGATGTTTCGGTCATCACCAGCAAATTTCATCTGAATGCACAGGAAGAAGGACAACTCATGATCGTAGGACCGACTCGTATGCAATATGATCGGGTCGTCGCATTGATGGAATATATGAGCAAGGTCATCGAAGAATTATACAGTGAGGAATATTAGGAGGTCGTCATGAGCGAAGAAGTAAAGGAAACAGCACCGCAGACGGAAGCAAAAGAAGAAACCATAGCGGAAGCGGAAACGATGCAGGAAGCAAATGAGGCAGAAAAGGAAGAAACAGCCGGTAAAAAGAAGCACTTCGGCAAAAAGGACAAAGAGATCGAAGCGCTGAAGGAAGAGATCGCCAAGCTGCAAGAGGAGCTTGCGACGAGCAAGAACGCTTACTTCAAGGCATATGCCGATACGGAAAACTTGAAGAAACGTTTGCAGAGCGAAGCGGCCAATACGCGCAAATACCGTATTCAAAGCTTTGCGACAGAGGTATTGCCGGTGCTTGATAACTTAGAAAGAGCATTGGCGGTAAAAAGTGATGACGCCAATGTGGTGAACTATGCCAAGGGCTTTGAGATGATCTATCAGCAGCTGATCGCCATCTTGAAGCAGGAGGGCGTAGAAGAAATCGAAGCGCTGAATCAGCCCTTTGATGCCAATTACCACAATGCCCTGATGCAGGAAGCAAAGGAAGGCGTAGAAAGCGGAATGGTCATTGAAGTGCTTCAGAAAGGATATATGTTAAAAGATCGCGTCTTGCGCGCGGCACTTGTAAAAGTGAGTGAATAAGAAAACAGGAGGTAATGAAAAATGAGCAAGATTATCGGTATTGACTTAGGTACGACAAATTCATGTGTGAGTGTGATGGAAGGCGGTGAATGCAAGGTCATCACCAATCCGGAAGGTAACCGTACGACCCCTTCGGTAGTAGCGTTCAAAAACGGTGAAATGATCGTCGGCGACGCGGCGAAACGTCAGGTCGTAACGAATAAGAACACCGTAAGCTCCATCAAACGTAAAATGGGAACGAGCGAAAAGGTATCATTGGAAGGAAAAGACTATACGCCGCAGCAGATCTCGGCAATGATCTTACAGTATCTGAAAGGCTATGCGGAAGATTACTTAGGTGAAAAGGTGGATAAGGCGGTCATTACCGTACCGGCTTACTTCAATGATGCACAGCGTCAGGCAACCAAAGATGCCGGAAAGATCGCCGGCTTGGAAGTAGAACGTATCATCAATGAACCGACAGCTGCCGCTTTGGCTTATGGTATCGACAAAACCGACAAGGAACAGAAAGTGCTGGTATATGACTTAGGCGGCGGTACGTTCGATGTTTCTATTTTGGAATTAGCGGATGGTACCTTTGAAGTATTGTCCACAAACGGCGATACTCACTTAGGCGGCGATGATTTCGACCATGTCGTTGTGGACTGGATGGTAGAAACATTCCGTAAAGAAAACGGCGTGGATCTTTCAAAGGATCCGATGGCGATGCAGCGTTTGAAAGAAGCCGGTGAAAAAGCGAAGAAAGATCTGAGCGGCATGATGCAGACACAGATTTCGCTGCCGTTTATCTCACAGGGCGCAGACGGACCGCTGCACTTTGAAGCAACGCTGACCCGTGCGAAATTCGATGATATGACACGTCATTTAGTAGAACGTACGATGGAACCGGTACGTCAGGCGTTAAAGGATGCCGGCTTAAGCAAACTGGATATTCATCAGGTATTGCTGGTTGGCGGTTCTACTCGTATCCCAGCCGTTCAGGAAGCGGTAAAGAAAGAACTGGGTAAAGATCCGAATCGTTCTGTGAATCCGGATGAAGTCGTTGCGATGGGTGCCGCAATTCAGGGCGGTGTCATTGCCGGCGATGTAAAAGATGTCTTATTGCTGGATGTTACACCGTTAAGCTTGGGTATTGAAACGATGGGCGGTGTCATGACCGTATTGATCCCTAGAAATACGACGATCCCGACAAGCAAATCACAGATCTTCTCAACTGCCGCAGATAACCAGCCGGCTGTTGATATCCGTGTATTGCAGGGTGAACGTCCGATGGCAAATGACAACAAGGAACTGGGTATGTTCAAATTAGACGGTATTGCGCCGGCACGCCGCGGCGTACCGCAGATCGAAGTAACCTTCGATATTGACGTAAACGGTATCGTGCATGTATCCGCAAAGGATAAAGGAACCGGCAAAGAACAGTCGATCACGATCCAGAATTCCAGCGGATTAAGCGAAGAAGAAATCGAACGTATGGTGAAGGAAGCAGAAGAACACAAAGCAGAAGATGATAAGCGCAAGGAAGAAATCGAACTGCGCAATAAAGCGGAAGCCTTTATTTCTCAGATCGACAATTCCATCGCAGAAGCCGGTGATCAGTTAGATGCAGCGCAGAAAGAAGAAACGATGAAACTGCGCGATGAACTGCAAAAAGCGTTGGATGAAAACGATATGGATGCGGTAAGAAGTAAACTGGACGCTTTGGAAAAAGCAGCACAGGCCGCAAGCGCCGCAATGTATCAGCAGCAGGCACAGGCAAATGCCTCTCAAAGCGATGCAGGAAGCACAAAAGATGACAATGTGATGGATGCGGAGTTTGAAGAAAAGAAGTAATCGGCAAATAAAAAGCAAACGGTGTAGAAGTTTTGGCTGATGCTTGAACTTCTACACGTTTCTATGCAAATGATAAAAGCAATGAAAAAAGATGGTTCTATCGAATGGATGATAGGTAATTGGAGGGATCATAATGGCTGAAAAACGCGATTATTATGAGGTGCTTGGAATTAGTAAAGGCGCCAGCGATGATGAAATCAAAAGAGCCTATCGAAAGATGGCAAAAAAATATCACCCGGATGTCAATAAAGAACCGGGTGCGGAAGAAAAATTCAAAGAGATCAATGAAGCCTATGAAGTACTGAGCGATCCGCAGAAAAAAGCCACGTATGATCAATTCGGACATGCCGGAATGGATGGCGCGGCTGGTTTCGGTGGCGGCTTCAGCGGTTTTGGCGGCGGTGGTTTCGGCGGTTTCGACGATATTTTCTCCAGTTTCTTCGGCGGCGGTTTCGGCGGCGGCGGACGTCGTGCCAGTAACGGACCGCGCAAGGGAAATGATCGCTTCATGCAGATGACGATCGACTTTATGGATGCGATCTTCGGTGTTAACAAGAAAATTACGATCGAGGTAGATGAACCGTGCGACCACTGTCATGGAACCGGTGCACGTTCGCAAAGCGACATTCAGACATGTCCTACTTGTCATGGCAGCGGCTATGTCGTGACCCAGCAGCGTACCCCGCTAGGCGTGATGCAGAGCCAGTCGGTCTGCCCGGACTGTCATGGAAGCGGTAAGAAGATCCTGCATACATGCGATCACTGTCACGGACGCGGCTATGAGCATAAACGAGTGGAATTAGACATCAAGATTCCGGCCGGCGTACAATCCGGTCAACAGCTGCGCATCAGCGGAAAAGGAGAACGCGGTGCAAATGGCGGTCCTAACGGTGATTTGTTCATCGAAGTGCTGGTGCGCCGTCATAAGACGTTCGTGCGTGACGGCAATGATATTCGCATCAGCGTACCGATTTCGGCATTGGATGCGATCTTAGGAACAAAGATCGATGTACCGACTGTCTACGGCGATGTGGAATTGACGATCCCGGCCGGTACGCAATATGGTCAGCAGTTCCGCCTGAAGGGAAAAGGTGTAAAAGGCGCGCGTACGACCGGTGATCAGTATGTTGAAGTTACCGTAGAGATTCCAACGAAGATCTCGCGGGAAGAAAAAGAGCTGTATGAAAAGATCAAAGCCAAAAAGGGGCATGAATCTCCGTTTGAAAAATTTAAGAAAGCATTTCGTTAATATACGGCCATCTGTCAATGACAGATGGTTTTTTAATGAAAAGCATTGCCATGGCAAAAAGAAGAAGCGTATAATAACAAGCAATAAGGAGGGTAATCGTATGAAAATTTTATTGAAGCAGGGACTGGTGCACGATGTGGAACTAGGTGAGATCAAAGTGCAGGATCTGTTAATGGAAGATGGCAAGATCAAAAAAATCGCCGATACGATCAACGATGCAGAGGCAGTCGTGTATGATGTAAAGGGGAAACATGTTTATCCCGGTATGGTAGAGGCGCATTGTCATATGGGATTACATGAGGCAGCCATTCAGTTTGAAGGGAATGACACCAATGAATCCAGTGATCCGATCATGCCGCATGTCAGGGGGATCGATGGCATCAATCCGATGGATGAAGCGATCCAAGATGCCAGAGCTGCCGGTATTACGACGGTATGCGCCGGTCCCGGCAGCGCCGATGTGATCGGCGGTACATTTTGCGCTTATAAAACGTATGGAAACTGTATTGATGAAATGCTGATCAAGGATCCGGTAGCGATGAAATGTGCATTTGGGGAAAATCCCAAGCGAGTATTTCAGGAAAAAGGCATCAAGACCCGCATGAATGTCGCGGCGCTGCTGCGCAAGACTTTGCTTGAGGCAAAGCAGTATGCCCAGAAAAAGGATGCGGCTTATGATATGAAACTGGCGGCGATGCAGGCAGTGATCGAAAAGCAGATCCCGTTAAAGATCCATGCGCATCGTGCCGACGATATTTGTACGGCGATCCGCATTGCGAAAGAGTTTGACGTAAAGGCAACGCTGGATCATTGTACCGAGGGGCATCTGATCGTCGATCAGGTGGTCAAAAGCGGCTTTCCAGCAATCTGTGGACCTTCCATGAGCGCCAGATCCAAATATGAACTGAAACATAAATCATTTGAAACGGCGGGCATTTTGGCAGAGCAGGGCGTATTGGTCGCCATTACGACCGATTCTCCGGTGATCCCGCAAGAGTATCTTCCATACTGCGCCGCTTTGTGTATGAAGCATGGGATGCGAGAAGCAGACGCATTGCGCGCGATCACCATCAATCCTGCCAAGATCATCGCTTTAGATGATCGCATCGGTTCCTTAAAAGAAGGAAAAGACGGCGATGTCGTTGTATGTGACGGCAGTATCTTTGATTTACAGACGCATGTGCTTTATACCTTTATCAATGGCGAACTGGTATATGAAAAGAAAAGAGCTTGATCAAAGCTCTTTTTTTAGGAACACGGCTTTGTTTGCGCATGTGCTTTGATAAGAGAGGTGGCGTTTATGAAGCATTGGATTGCCTTGGCGGTTTTGCTTTTATTTTATGTTTCGCAAACTTATTCTGCAATTGATTTATCTGCATTTGAACTGGAAAAGATCACCGTAGAAATCAAAGGAGAAGTCACAAATCCCGGTATTTATCATGTTGAACAAGATGCCTGTTATGAAGATGTGATCGCTTTGGCGGGAGGTATCACAAAAAACGCTTCTTTGGATGCGATCAATTTAAGCAAGCGGGTCGTTCATGAAAGCGTCATCGTGATTCCTAAGATACAAAGCACCTGCATCTCCTTGAATCAGGCCAGCGAGGAGGAACTGATGCGCTTAACCGGAGTAGGAGCGGCAACGGCCAAACGGATCATTGCTTATCGTACGACAACACCGTTTCAGACGATCGAGGATGTGATGAAAGTAAAGGGGATCAAAGAAAAGCTGTTTCAGAAGATGAAAGATGATCTATGCCTGTAAAGGGAGAATTGCTGTTATATGTACTAAGCGGCATGGCGATTTGTTATTTATCCTCTGCTTTCGCAAAAATGATCGCTGTGATCGCACTGCTGATCTGGTATGCCTACTTCCATGCCCACAGTACGATCTGCTTTCTGTTGTTTTTGATCGGCGTTTGTTTTTGGATACAGCCCTCGGCAGTACAAAAAATGAAAGATGTCGTACAGGTGGTAGCGGTGCATGCCGATTATGCGATCGTAAGTGATGGCAAGACGCAAGGCATCGCTTATGGTCTTGACGATGTCAATTATGATGAGGTGCTGCGCTTAACGGGAACATGGAAGCCGATTGTTTCGCTGCAGAATTTTTATGGATTTTCATTCGCCAAGTGGTGCAACCGCAGAGGCATCTATGAACAGTGGCAGGGAACTTATGAGAAAATAGCTGCGAAAGATACGCTGCGCAGCCGTCTCTATGCCCATGTGCAGAAGCTGCCGAAAAACGCGCGCAGTTATGTGTCAGGATTTTTATTCGGCGCGCTGAAGCGAAGTGATGACCTTGCGTATCTGATGCAGGCAGGCGGTTTTCACGTGAGCGCTTTATTCCTGTTTCTGCGCCGTTTCATTGCGCGTTTTTCCGTAAAGCACGCCCGCTTTCTCGCTTATCTGCTCGGTTTTCTACTTGTGAGCATCACCAAGGAAAGCGCTGCGATCCAAAGGGTGCTGGTATTTGAATTTGTCGCTTGCCTGCCGATCGAAAATCAAAAGGATCGTTTTGCGTTTGCCGTTTTGTTAAGCGTACTGCTGTTTCCTTATCTGCTTTATGAGTATGGCTTTTTACTGGCATGTTCGATTCGCATGATCTTTTTGTTTGTGCAGGGCAGATGGAAGCAGCGTATCATGCTTTGGGCAGTCTTGATTGCGTTTCAGCTCTTTGCTTTTTATGAATGCAGTTTATTGCAGCTGCTACTTTTTCCGCTCTATCGCCGTATTTTCGCTTTTGCTTATCTGTTTGCCTGGGGGATCGTGTTTTTCCCGCTGCTTGGCGGTTTGGCAGGAGCAATGGAAGTGGTTTTGAAATGGGTGCTGTCTTGGCCAAATGATCTGTTGTCATTAAGCGGCAAGCCTTCTTTTTTATGGCTTTTGTTATGGGGAAGGACGATCGCTTATCTAATCAAGCATACCGAGAAAAAAAGTATGATAAAAGCAATGATGCTGCTGGCGGTGTTTCCTTATCAGGCCTATTTGCATCCATTTGGAGAAGTGATGATGATCGATGTCGGACAAGGCGATTGTTTTTTATTCACGCTGCCGTTTCATCAGGGAACCATGCTCATTGATGTTGCCGGATCACTTTATAAAAATATCCCCGAACAGACGCTGCAGCCGATCTTGAAAGCAAAAGGGATCGATGTGATCGATATCGTGGTCGTAACGCATGATGACTATGATCATAGCGGCGGTTTACAGGAACTAAAGGAAATCGTGCGCGTCAAGCAGGTGATCGATGCTTATCAGCCAACGGTTGCGCTTGGTAAACAATTATGGTATATGCCTATGGATACAAGCGCTTATGATAATGAAAATGATCGTTCTTTGTTATTGTATGGGCAGCTTGGAAAGCATCGCTATCTGTTTATGGGAGATGCGGGAATCGCCGTGGAAGAGGAATTGATGCGCCGTTATCCACAGTTGGACTGTGATGTTTTGAAATTGGGGCATCATGGTTCTCATACCGGTACATCATCGTTGTTCTTACAACAGGTAAATCCACAGATGGCACTGATTTCGGCAGGACGCAATAATCGCTATGGACATCCGCATGAGGAAGTGCTTTCCCGTTTACAAAGTTATGCGATCTATTACCAAAACACAGCGGAAAAAGGAGCGCTGCGGATCTACTACACCCCCTGGTTTTCTTTCTTTGTGAATTCGGCACATGAGTTTGGCTTTCTGAAATAAAATGTGTTACAATACAGGCGGTGATGTGATGAATTATGTGCTGTATGGCGAGGAACATTATTTATTAAAGGAAGCCTTAGAAAAAATCAAAAAAGAAGCAGGGTGTGATCAAAATGCGATGAATCTGATCACGTATCACGCCCGTCAAGATAAACTGCGCGCTGTACTGGATGATGCGATGACCGTCCCTTTTTTTGCGGAACAGAAGGTCATTGTCGTCGATCACTGTGATTTTCTATGTGCAAAAGCGACAAGCGACTGGAATTTAGAAGAACTGCTCGCTTATCTGCGCAAACCGTTGGCAAGTACGGTGCTCGTGCTGCTGGTTCATCACGATAAGCTGGATACGCGTAAAAAAGGGGTAAAGGAAATCCAAAAACTATGTCGCTGTCTCAGTTTCGCCAAATTGGACGAACAGCGTAAATCAGCGGTTTTGCGGGAACTGATCCGGCAAAAAAAGATCAGGATCGATGAACCTGCATTTCACGTATTGGAACTGCGCCTTCCTGCCGATTTGCAGGTCATTCATCAGCAATTAGATAAACTGGCGCTTTACGGTGATTTTGTCGATGAGAAAATCGCGATGGCAATGGTGCCAAAGCCTTTGGAAGAAGATGTATTCGCAATGGTAAACGCGATCATTGCCGGAAAGATGAAGCAGGCGTTCGCCCTGTATCGCGATCTGGAGGCACTGCATCATGACGCGATCTATTTGTTGGCGGTGCTCGCTTCTCAGCTGCGTTTTCTTTATCAGGTGGCTGTGTTGATGCGCAAAGGCTATCGGCAGGCGGAAATCGCTGATTATCTGCATGCGCATCCATATCGGGTCAAGCTCTCGATGCAAAGCGTTCAGCTGTTGTCGCCGAATCAATTATGGAAGCTGTTAGCCAAATGTGCACAGCTCGATCAGAATATGAAAGCGGGAAAGATCGATAAGCGTCTCGGTTTTGAACTGCTGCTACTGGATATAAGGAGAGATCAGTTATGAAATCATTGAAAGAGTTATATCGGATCGGACCGGGTCCGTCCTCCTCTCATACACTGGGACCAATGCGTGCCTGTTTGAAGTTTAAGGAAGCACATCAAGGCGCTGCCTGCTTTCAGGCAGAATTGTTTGGCTCTTTGGCTTTGACGGGGAAAGGGCATCACAGCGACCAGATCATTATTGATACACTGGCACCGATCCCGTGCACCGTTCTTTTTTCACAGGCGGAACAACTGCCTCACCCTAATACGATGAAGCTGCATGCGATCGATGCGGAAGGAAAGATCTATGACACTTGGACGATCTGTTCGATCGGCGGCGGCGCCCTGCATATTCTTGAGATACAGGATGAAATGGAAGGGAAAGAAATCTATCCGCAGAAAAACTTCCAGGAGATCAAAGCGGAATGTCTGCGGCGCAAGATTTATTTGCGTGATTATGTCGATCAGTATGAGCAGATCGATGACTATTTGAGCGAAATCATGGATGCGATGATGAAGGCAGTAGAGCGCGGTCTTGGCGCAGATGGCTATCTGCCCGGGAAGCTGCACCTTTTAAGAGTAGGAAGGAATCTTTATCGCAAGGCGCTTACCTGTAACGATCCAATCATAAAAGAAAAGATGCTGTTATGCGCCTATGCATATAGTGTTTCAGAGGAAAATGCGGCCGGCGGCTATGTGGTAACGGCGCCTACCTTAGGAAGCAGCGGTATTCTGCCCGCAATCGTTTATTATTTTTATCATGATAAGGGCTATTCGAAGCAACAGATCATTACCGGTTTGAAAATTGCCGGGATCATCGGTAATCTGATCAAGCAAAATGCGACGATCTCCGGTGCGCAGGGCGGCTGTCAGGCGGAAATCGGGGCTGCCTGTGCCATGGGAGCAGCCATGATCGCATCTTTACAGGGGCTAAACGACGCGATGATCGAATATGCGGCAGAGATCGGCATCGAGCATCATTTGGGGCTTACCTGTGATCCGGTCGGCGGCTATGTCATGATACCCTGCATTGAACGCAATGCGGTGGCAACCTTGCGTGCCATGGACGCAGCCTTTTTATCCGGCACGCTGAGTGAACTCAAGGGCAATCGCGTTTCACTGGATATGGTCATCAATACGATGAACTACACCGGCCGCAAGCTGGCAATCGAATTAAAGGAAACGTCGTTAGGCGGTTTGGCGACAGTCGTTCCGCTGGAGGATAAGATCATCAATCAGACCATGATCGTTTATGCGTCAAAAAGCGGCAATACCAAACAGCTTGCCGATGCCTTAGAAAAAGAAATGCTGGTGCGCTCGATCCCGACTGCGGAAATCAGTGAGGAAGAAATCGCCTCCTGCCAAAGCTTTTTGATCGGTTATTGGGTCAATCAGGGAAATTGCGATGAGGAAACAAAAAAACTTTTGACAAAACTGCATGGCAAACAGATTTTCCTCTTTGGCACGCTCGGGGCAAAGGACAGCGGAAATTACTATGATGCGGTAAAACAGCGTGTGGAAGCACTGCTAGGCGATAATGAGTTGATCGGCCATTACTTATGTCAAGGCAAGATCCGCCCCGAAGTGATCGAACGCTATCGGGTCATGGCAAAACAAAAACCGGATGATGAGCATTTACAAATGCAGTTAGAGAATTATGAAGCGGGCATCACCCATCCGGACCAAAATGATATACAACTGTTATTAGAGGCATATCGCTGCATGAAGTCTAAACTGCATGCGCCGAAGCGATAGGGCAAAAGGTTTCAGGCTGTCATTGATGAATCGATATTTGTGTACGCATTGAAGTATCATTCTTTCCAACCGTTATCCTATATAAAGATTTAAGAAGTCGGTTTATAGTACTGCTCCTGATTTCTGAAACAGCGCTGCTTTTCTTCACCTGAAGAAGAACAGCGTTGTTTTATGATCCGATGATAGAAACAGATGCATAAAAAAATCCGATCGTCATGATCGGATCTAAATCGTATCTTTTTAAGCAATTCCGTTGATCAGTTTGCTTAAACGTGCTTTCTGACGGCTTGCGTAGTTTTTATGATGGATGCCTTTGGCAACCGCCTTATCCAGCTTAGAACTTGCAACCGCATATGCGGAAACTGCAGCCTCTTTATCATTTGCATCTACTGCCGCAAGAACTGCCTTGATTGCTGTTTTCAGTGCAGATTTCTGAGAAGTAACCGCTAAATGTCTTTTGTTATTGGTTAAAACACGTTTTTTCTGTGATTGAATCTGTGGCATGTTTGCACCTCCTAGTTTTTAATTGCTTTCCAATTATAACAAATACTCTATAAAAAAGCAATAAAAGAATCAATAAAAAGCCATACTACCGAAAGAGGTGAAAAAATGCCGTTGAAAAACTTTGAAATCCGTACTGATTTCGCCGATGAATGGATCTTAAATCATCAAGAGGATGATAGTTTTACACATCATATCATGCAAAAAGAGGGAATCGATCTGCACTTCATTCAGATCCTGAAAGAAGAAAATAGCCTGCATAAACAAAAAGGAATTTATGTAACGCTCGCTTATGAGAAGATGGATGACAGAGAGGCGCGATTGAAGATCGCTTCGACGCTGCAATTCTGCATACGGGAGCTTTTGGAAAAGATGGAAGTAACCCCGCACAAGTTTCTTGTCGTCGGCTTGGGCAACCGTATGGTCGCAAGTGATGCGCTGGGCCCTTTGGTGGCTAATGAGATCATGGTAACGGCTCATTTTTATAAGGACGGTAATTTTGATATGAAAGGCACGCAGGAAGTTGCGGCGATCGTTCCAGGAGTAATGGGACAGACCGGGATTGAATCGGGAGAGATCGTAAAAAGCATTGTCGATACGTATGGACCGGAGCTGGTCATTGTGGTCGACGCACTTGCCACCGGCAGTACGGCGCGCATCAATCGGGTGATCCAGTTAAACAGTGTCGGGATCATACCGGGCAGCGGGGTCGGCAACCATCGCATGAAATTGGATGAAGAAACACTGGGCGTACCGGTTTTATCGTTAGGCGTGGCAACGGTCATCTCGGTGGCGGCGATCGTGAAAGAATGTGTCCCGCAATTAGATTTTGAGCAGCTGCAAGAAGCACATCCCTTCTTTCACTTGGTCGTTACGCCGAAGTCGATCGATGTTGAGATGAAGCAATTATGCGAGATACTGGCATTGGCGCTGAATCGTTTTCTGCATCCTGACTTTGATAAATTATAAAAGCTTTCTGTTTATCTGTGCATTCTGCATTCAGTTTGATTACGTTCAAAATATAGATTTTTTAAGCATAAAGTGAAACTATTAGAACAAATGGATTGTTTTATTTTTACTTCGTGCTATAATTCAATTGTGATAACAAATATTTATGCGATAATTTGCGAAAAGGGGTTGACAGTCATGCTGAGAGCTGCGACAATCGTACAGACAGACAGACAGACAGACAGACAGACAGACAGACAGACAGACAGATAGGTAAAATCTGCCCATTTTTTGCAGAGCATTTATCCGCAAATCGAACAGGCAAAGCGCTATTTTAGTAACGATGCTATCGTTATCTAAAACAGTTGCTTTGCCTGTTTTCTTTTGTAATAGTTGTTATCAAGATGATTGTATGTAATCAAAGAAAGGAGTGAACGATATGTGCAAAAAAGCATGGAATCGTTTGGCGATTTTTGTCATATCTTTTTTGATGTTGATCGCCGGAATCAAAAACGGCTACTTCGTTTATGCTTTAGACCAAGAGAAGCATAGCGGTTATCAGTTTGTGGTTACGTATGATGCAGAGAAAAGAAGTGCTGCGATCATAGGTAATGATGCAAATGTTGACGGATCGGTAAAAATTTTAAGCATTGCGACAGGAGATAAAACGCTGGATCTTGCGCATCCGGAACTGACTGTAACAGAAAACGGCGAATATACGTTCCAGATCCGTTATGAGCAAACGACAACTGTTGAAGGAAACAAACAGACAACACAAGAGGAAGAAACCCTTTCTGTAACAGTAGATGAAATTGAAGAGGAATCAGCAAAGATTACCGAAGAAAGTGCAGATCAAGCGATGCCAAAGGCGCTTTCTGCACCGTTGGCGGAAACTGTATATGAGGTGGCGAATAAAGCAGAGCATACTGCTGCAATAAATAAAATTGCAAGCAGTGCGGAAACAAAGGCAACGATCAAGTTTACAAGCAATATTACTTCTGATCTTACTAAAGTGATCGTTCTAACCGGAGTTTCCGGGAAGCATATCACTTATCAAGCGGCGGATGGAATTACCGCCAATGTAATGATCAATAATGAGAGTACATTGGCAGGCGATCTCACACTGGATAATGTGAGACTGTATTCAAAGAGTACATATGCGGAATTTTACTGTGGCGGGCATCTATTTGAGACGACTGAACGGACTACCGTATCTGCACCGTATGAAAGTGTCGCTTATACCATTTACGGCGGTGGTGCGGATGGTAAAGATGTAACCGGCGGCGCCAATATCATTTTACGAGGCGGTATATTCAAATCGGTTTACGGCGGCGGTAAAAACAGCAATGTAACCGGTAATGTAAACATAACGATCGGCAGCATGATAGCACAGGATAAAAGCCTTGTGAAATGCCAGAGTGTGTCCGGCGGCGGCCTCAATGGCAGTATCAACGGCAATATCAATCTGAAGTATTATTCCGGTACGGTGTCCGGCGGCAGTATTTATGGCGGCAGTGATGGGGAAAATTCCGCGGCACCGCTTGAAATAAACGGAGATATCAATGTGCAATTAGGCTATGCAGGCATGAACAATGATGTTATTTCGTATTCATCCGTTACTGCCGCAGGGAAGAATACGACTGTAAAAAATGTGAACCTTGCGGTATATGACAATGGAAATTCTACCATTTATACTGGATATGATAATACTATTTTAGGAGATGTCGATTTATCAGTTGCCGGCAGCGGTGATAAAGGTCATGATATTTATGCGGCCGGACAGGGAACGATGAATATCGGCGGCGATGTTGATGTTGCCTACTCCTTTATCAATACCGCCACTTCCGAATATGATTTTCCGACCCTAGAAATAATCAGCGGCGGTACTGCCAATATCGGCGGCGATGTGACTGTGGATCTATCAAAAACCGACCAGACATATCAATTTGAAAGATTGAGCATTGACCAAGATTCCGGCACCTTAAATGTAGCGGGCGACTGTGTATTAAATATTAACGCTGATGTGAAAGCGGGATATTTACGCGGTAATTCCACAGATACAAGCGGCAATGGTGCAAATGCCAAAAATACGATCAATTTTGCCAGCGGTGTGCAAGCCAAAATCGGCACCATTCAGCAATGCGGCAATATTTTTATAAAAGAACAGGCAAATGTCGAAATCAACAGTAATTATTTCCCAGTAACGATTCCCTCTACATCAGAAGAAGAGGAAAGAGGTGCTGATCCGTTTTCCAGTTGCTATCATCTTACTTTAGAAAAAGGATCGGTATTGAATACACGTAACGTAACCTGCGCCATTTTAGGAAATGTGGTAATCAATGAAGCCGAGTGGTGGAAAAAAGGTACGGTGGCAATTAGAGGAAATTATACCGCGCATCATGCGAAGCTGTATATCCCGGCAGTGATCAGCGGTCAAAATTATGGAACGGCATCAAGCAATGCGATTACCTTGCGTATCTTTGGCGAAGCGAAAGGAGACAGCACAGTTTATCTGATGGATCGCACGAACTGGACCGAAACGGCTTCTGTCATCGGTGATAATTACATTGCGGCCTTAAAGCTGGCAGATGATGCACCGGCGCAAAGCGTGTTTGTCTTACATAAAGAAAATGCAGATGATCAGCACTATTTGAAACGAGTTGACGATGTTAAGTATGCTACCTACTATATGTGGCAGATCAATCGTGAGATCGTCTATGATTATCAGAAGATCTATGCAGAAGATTTAAGTGTCTATGAGGGCGGTTTAGGTACCGGCAGCAAAGGGCAGGGAGCCGTAGGCAATGCACTGCCGGAGCCGCATTGGCAAATGTCCTTCGCGGATATGAATATTAAGGTTGGAGATCAGGAATGGTCGATAAACGATCAAGGACTTCCGTTTACTTGGGAATATCGTAATTTAGAAACCGGAGAGGTCGTAAAAGATTCGGCCAGAGCAGGTGTTTACGGTCTTTATGTATATCCGCTGAAAGATCATGAGAATGAAATTGTGTCGATCGGCAATCAACAGGCGTTGTATCTGCCGGCAGATGGCTGGAAAGCAGCAGAAATCAAAGTGCGTGACATTACCGACAATGAAAGCGCCGATGATTTGTCAAACGATATGTTCAAGGCGGTATATAACTATCATTCGCCGTTAGCGGGACGCTTGCGCAATATGATGGTATTCAGTCGTGCATTACTGAGCGATCCTGCGAACAGTGCATTAAACGGAACCTTTGACGAAACGACCGGAACCCATAGCGAGACATGCGATCAAAGTCAGCCGCATGCACATGTTTATCCGGGAACCAAATTCCTGAAAAACGGTAAAACCGATCTGCCGGTCAATGCGTATGCGCGTATTGGTCTGTTATGGGATGATCTATTAGATGATGTGCTCGGCTCACAGGTACGCATGGATACGCTCCATGAAAAGAGCTTAAAGGCTCTTCCGGATACCTTTACATCCGATCAGGCAATCACTCGAAAATTCCAGTATATCGATCTTGTCGATATGAATGATGGCAACATTTGGGTCGGAACCGAAAATGAGAATGTTACGATCTATATGCCATATACAGATGAAATGACAAAAGACGATACGATCGCCGTTACTTATTTTGATGGATTGACCAGAGATTATACGGTCAATATGGATCAGGCGGATCTAGATGCGGAAATCGCCAAAAGCAACGCTCACGCCCTAAAGGTAACAAAAACCGACACCGGTATTTTATTCGATGTACCAAGCAAGCAATTCGGTCCATTTGAAGTAATGTGGCAGAAGCAAGCATCCGTCATCAAGCCGGAAACACCGTCTGTGGATAAACCAAATGATCAACCTTCTAACATCAAACCAACAGAATCAAAACCACAATCGCAAGTATCGACCGGTGATACTACCGATACAACGATCTGGCTTTCACTGTTAGCCGTTTCTACGCTTGCCTTCGCAGTGATCGTCTTAAAGAACAAGAAACGCCGCAAGGCAGAATAAAGCCATGTGTTTATTGAATTGACGGTTAGAAAGAAACAAATAGAAGTCCGTAAGGGATCACGATCCTTGCGGGCTTTTGTTTTACTTATAAAAGGCAGATAGAGCGGTAAATGTGCAGCTTTCATCATAATTCCCATCGCTTTCGCATACAGTGGGTTGAAAGGGGCGCTACATGAAAACCACTGTCAAAATCGTTATAAAATGTTTGTTTCTCTGTGCTTTTCTCGCATTGACACCGTTTTTCGATGCGATCGGTTCAATGGTACATATGGAACACCGCATTCCTAATCTTTTATATAGCGATGACAAAGATGATGAAGAACGCTCATTGAAAGAGGAACTGAACGTGCTTTCTTCCCGTCAATTCCTTCAAGTTAATGAGCAGACTTTTACCTTTGAAACAACCAATGATGTAAAAAGTGCTGATCCTGAACCGACGTCATCGGATAAGCAGACAAATCCGGAAAGCAATGGCAAACGCATCTACATTTACAGCACCCATCAAAGTGAGGATTATTCCAATGAAGCGACGGTAATGGATGCGTCAGCGCTTTTGGCGAACAGCCTGCAAGAGAAAGGCTATCAGGTCGTCGTGGAAACGAATGATTTTAATGCCTACGCCAGAGCCAACGGCTTTGACTACAATACCCTGTATCAGGTTTCCAATAAGTTTATCAATGACGCTTTTGTGGAATACGGCGGTTTTGATCTGGTAATTGATCTACATCGTGATGCGACCCCGCGCAGCGCCGCAATATTAGAAAAAGAAATCACTTATGCGAAGGTCATGTGTGTGATCGGCGGTTTGGCGGCTTATGCTGATGAAGTGAATCAGATGGCATTGACATTAACCGACATAATGAATGCCAAAGTCGATGGTATCATGAAATCCCCGATGATCCGTGAAGCGTATTATAATCAAGGCATGGCACAGAATATGATCTTGATCGAGCTTGGTTCCAATACCAATACATTTGCGGAGATCGAAGCGAGCATTCCGGTTTTGGCAGAGGGCATTGATGAACTGTTGAGGTGAGAGGATGAAACGATTTCTTTGTGATGCGTTGCTGGTGCTGGTGATCGTATCGATCATGCACTATGATTTTGATCAAGAAGTAAGCGTGGAAGAACAAGTCCGTGATTTTGAAGCGGAAGTATCACGCGAACAGATCGTAAAGCCGAAAACAGAAACGGTGCGTTTACAGGATATCAAAGAAAACAAGGCGTCTGCATCGGCACGCGGGGTTTCGGAGTTTATCGTCGGTGTTACCGAGGAAGGCGCGCATCTGTTTGGCTCTTTGTTTGGGGGCATCTTGCAATAGCGTTCTTTACGTGATAGGAAAAGCGTGATATACTCATTTGGAAATGAGGTGATACGATGAAAGAAAGAATCGTATTTATGGGAACACCTGTTTTTGCCTGTGCGATCTTGAAGTGTTTGAAAGAGGCGGATTACGATGTTGTACTGGTCGTTTCACAGCCTGATAAAAAAGTGGGAAGAAAACAACTGATTCAGGAAACGCCGGTGAAAGCGCTGGCGCAGACTTACGGAATCGAGGTATTTCAGCCGGAACGGATCAAAGATGCATATGAACAGATCTTGCGTTATAGGCCGGATCTGATCGTAACCTGTGCTTATGGGCAGATGATCCCGGAAGCGCTCTTGCATGCACCGCGGCATGGGAGTGTCAATGTGCATGCTTCTTTATTGCCAAAGCTGAGAGGTGGTGCACCGATCCATAAAGCGATCATCAACGGTGATTCACAAAGCGGCATATCCATTATGCGAATGGTCAAACAGATGGATGCTGGAGCGGTCATGAAACAGGTCGCCGTGGCGATTACGCAGGATGATACGATGGGAACATTGAGCGAAAAGTTAGCCGATGCCGGCGGGAAACTGTTGTTAGAGTGTCTGCCGCTGATCTTGCGTGATGAGGCGGTCTTTATTGAGCAGGATGAAAGTCAAGCGACATTCGCCTATAATATTTCCAAGGAAGAAGAAAAAATCGATTTTACCAGACCGTTACAAAACGTATATGACCAGATTCGCGGATTGATTCCTTCGCCGATCGGTTATGCGTTCCTAAACGGTAAAAAGATCAAATTTCATGCGGTGCGTAAAAAAGAACAAGCGCATGCGCATCAAAACGGTGAATTGGTTGGCATGATGGAAGGGGCGCTGGCGATTGCCTGTGAAGGCGGCTATCTACTGGTAGAAGAGCTGCAGATGGAAGGGAAAGCCAAGCTGGATGCGAAAAGCTTTTATAACGGCGCCGGTCGTAATTTGATCGGATCTTGCATAGTGTAAAAACTTGTGGATCATTTTCTCATTTTATGAGGATGATTCACTTTTTTTCGGCTTTGAAATGCTAACTAACAATATTGTAAATGGAATGTTTGATAATCTCAAGAAAGAGAATCCATCAAAGGATCATACGGATCATGATAGCCCGACATATTATAATGAATTAGTATCCTTGAAAGTAGAAACAACTGATAAGAAAGTAATGTTGGGAACAAACACGCTTGCATATGCTTTTGATCCTACCGGCGATGCAGTTAGAAATCAGTATTGGTTTAATAAATTAGTATCGATTGATTTAAGCGGCCTAGATACTAGTAGTGTTACGAATATGGCTTATATGTTTGCGTATTGTTTATTCAAAACCTCTCAAAAGCTTTATAACTTGGTACGACATTGTTTGTGATCGCTCTGAATCTTAGATCATACTTGCATAACTCCTCTAATTCACGTAAAGAGGCATAGCCTCCGTTTACGAAAGCCAATATAATACAAGCAAGCATCATACCCGGGTGATAAGCACGTTTATCATAATTATGTAAATCAATATATTTATTTAGATCGATCCTTTCCATAATCTCCATAACTGTTCTTGACAAATCACACTTATCAACATTTTTTTCATAAGAATAAGTAAAATCTAGTAGCATATATGGTTGAAATACGCTATAATTCTCTTGGTTAATTTGTGTACTGGTCATACTTAAATTATACCAAAAAAACATGTTTTCTTCTTTGTGAAGTCCACATGTTTTTTTATTTTTGTGCTGTCTATCTGTCACAGCCCCTTTATGACGATCAGCAAGTGGTGAAACGATCCATACAAGCAAAGCAAATACCGTTTTCGCTTTCTATCGATCATTGACAAGCAAGATGATTTTCATTATGATGAAAGCAAGAAACAAAAGAAGAGGAGCGATCATCATGAAACGATCATTTTGTGGGCAGGATGTCATAGATGCCTATGCCCGTATTGCTGATTATGTTGAGGAAACGCCGCTTGTGCATTCCATGTATTTAAGCAATGCACAGCAGAATGTCTATTTGAAGATGGAATCATTACAAAGTACCAAGAGTTTTAAGATCAGAGGATGCTTAAATAAAATGCTTTCCTTGAACGATGAGGAAAAAGCCAAAGGAGTCATTACGGTATCAAGTGGAAATCATGGCGTCAGTGTCGCGTATGGTGCGAAATTACTGGGGATCAGGGAAGCGGTCATCATTGTACCGAAGACCACGCCGCAAAGCAAGGTCGATAAGATTCGCTATTTCGGCGGACAGGTCATGATGATGGGACAAAATTATGATGAAGCGCATGTGCAGGGCATGCAGTATGTGAAAAGTCATGACTATACGTTTATTGATTCTTATTATGATGATCCTTTCATCTATGCGGGGCAAGGCACGATTGCGCTTGAGATCTTAAAGCAAAATCCGCAGATCGATACGATACTGGTGCCGGTGGGCGGAGGCGGCATGCTTACCGGGATCGCTGTTGCGGCACATCAGATCGATCCAAAGGTACAAGTGATCGGGGTGCAGACTGCCGCTTGTCCGGCATTGGTAAAGTCTTATCAAGAGCATCGTTTTTATGAAGAGTGTGAAAGTGCGCCTTCTATCTGTGATGCGCTGATTGGAGGAATTGGCAAGCTCTGCTATGAGATGGCAAAGGATTATATCGCCGATCTGCTTACCGTGGAAGAAGAAACGATCAGAAAAGCGGTTGCACATATCATCAATTATGAAAAATTCGTCGTTGAACCGGGCGGTGCGGTCGGTGTGGCGGCACTGTTTGAAAAGCGGGAACACATCAAAGGGAGAAATATTGCCATTGTGCTATCCGGCGGTAATATCAATGAAACGTTGATGTTAGAAATTCTGAATGAACAGGCAAAGCAGTGATAAAAGCGCATTCGTATCGTAAAAGCGAATGCTTTTTTTCATGGTCAAACGATGGAATGGGGAATGTAAGTGCAAGGGGAAGCTGTTTTGGTAAGGGAGAAATACCTTTTTGCGGCCTTACTTGCGGGAATATGTTTTTTCCTGTATAATAGGGCGTGCTTTTAAGGAAAGGAATGATGTCTGTGGATCAGAAATATGTGCGCAATTTTTCGATCATTGCCCATATCGATCATGGGAAATCAACGCTGGCAGATCGGATCCTGGAAATTACGGATACCGTGCAGCAGCGTGATATGAAAAGTCAGCTGCTTGATTCAATGGATCTGGAGCGGGAACGCGGCATTACGATCAAGTTGAATGCGGTGCAGCTGTCCTATCATGCGAAAGATGGACATGATTATTTGTTTCATTTGATCGATACGCCGGGACATGTCGATTTTACTTATGAAGTATCACGTTCTTTGGCGGCTTGCGAAGGGGCGATCTTGGTCGTGGATGCGGCACAGGGAATCGAAGCACAGACATTGGCAAATGTATATTTGGCGCTTGATAATGATCTGGAGATCATACCGGTCATCAATAAAATCGATTTGCCGAGCGCGCAGCCGGAGCTGGTAAAAGAGGAAATCGAAAATGTGATCGGATTAGATGCGAGCGATGCGCCTTTGATCTCAGCAAAAAGCGGTCTGCATATCGAAGACGTATTGGAGGCGATCGTAGCCAAGATCCCTTCTCCTCATGGCGATCCGCAGGCACCGCTGCAAGCGCTGGTCTTTGACTCGGTGTATGATGCTTATCGCGGAGTCATCGCTTATGTGCGCATCAAAGAGGGAAGCGTGAAAATCGGCGATCAGATTTCCTTTATGTCTACCGGCGCCGTTTATGAAGTGCTGGAGGTCGGTGTGCATACGCCTAAGGAAGTCAAAAAGCAGGAACTGCAATGCGGAGAAGTCGGCTGGATTTCCGCAAGCATCAAATCGATCAAAGATGTGCGGGTCGGCGATACGATCACCAATGCAAAGCGTCCTGCGAAAGCGCCGCTGGCCGGTTATCGGGTCATGAATCCGATGGTGTACTGCGGCTTGTATCCGATTGATTCCGCGAAGTATAACGATCTGCGCGATGCACTGGAAAAATTGCAGTTAAATGATTCTTCGCTTGTCTTTGAGGCAGAAACTTCACAGGCGCTGGGCTTTGGATTTCGCTGTGGCTTCTTGGGACTGCTGCACATGGATGTGATTCAGGAGCGTATCGAACGTGAATATCACATTGATTTGATTGCAACTGCGCCTTCGGTTGTCTATCATGCCTATTTAAGTGATGGCAGCATGGTGGAGATCGACAATCCTTCGATGCTTCCGGATATGACAAAGCTCAATCACATTGAAGAACCGTTTGTCAAAGCGAGCATCATGACGCCCAACGCTTATATCGGGGCAATCATGGAGCTGTGTCAGAAGAAACGCGGGTTTTACAAAGATATGACCTATATTGATGATTCCCGCATGAATATCATCTATGAACTGCCTTTAGGTGAAATCGTCTTTGATTTCTTTGATAAGCTGAAATCGGCGACACGTGGCTATGCGTCGTTTGATTATGAATTTATCGGTTATCGCACCAATCGTTTGGTAAAAATGGATATTTTGTTGAATGGTGATGTCATTGACGCACTGTCCTGTATCGTACATCGTGATTTCGCTTATCCAAGAGGCAAAGCGATCTGCGAAAAATTGAAGCAGCTGATTCCGAAGCAGCAGTTTGAAATACCGGTACAGGCGGCGATCAACAATAAGATCATTGCTCGCAGTGATATCAAAGCGCTGCGAAAAAATGTGTTGGCGAAGTGCTACGGCGGCGATATTTCCCGTAAAAAGAAGCTGCTGGAAAAACAGAAAGAAGGAAAGAAGCGCATGAAGGCGATCGGCAGTGTAGAGGTGCCGCAGGAAGCGTTTATGGCAGTGCTTTCCATGGATGAAGAATAAGAAACTGTGCCTGTTGAGACACAGTTTTTTTAACGGATACTGACTTCTTTTTACCTGTTTTGTCGAAAATGTCAGTTGCTGATGGTTCTTGTGATAGGATAAAGCGGGTGATCATTATGTATGAAACGATCAAGCAGTATTCGGAAAATGCCTATCTCAGCAAGTCAGCGTTAGCGAAGCGCTTTTCCGGTGTGGAATTAGATGCTTTGTGGAAAGAGATCCTAACGTATCGTGCGCTGTTTCAGGAACAGATCGTCTGTTATGGAAAAACGTATGTATTGACGATGAATCCCTTTGTCTATCGGAAACTGCTTCTGCTCAGTGAACGGTTTTACCAAAGTGAGAGCATAGCGGTGATTTCTGAACATGAGCTGTGGCATCATTTCTATCTGCGCTTCAAAGATACGCTGGATCCTTATCATCTGCGGCTGTTATGTGAGGAACGAAATTGCTTGCTCCTGCGTCTTTATTTTTGTCTTTGCTTCTCTAAAAAAACGGCGCTTCCCTTGTTTGAACAGATGCTTGCCTATCATCAGTGCCATCATTTCCTGTCATGCAAGGAAAGTGAAGCAGACTTACTTTTTCATGAAGAAGATGGAAATGATCTAACGTATGGATTACTGCGGTTTTTAGAATTTGTGCGTTTGCATCTATCGGAAAGAGTGGTATCATATAGCCATGAACAAAATGCGGGCCGATCGCTCATGACGCTGAAAGAATGCTGGCCGCAGCTTGGCGAGGCGCAGCTGCGCTTTTATTTATCGCATCAGAAAGCAGGACACTATTATACGATCCATGATTACATGGAACAGCAGAAAGTCTGTTATGAAACAGCGAGACAGGCGATGGAAGGACTGTGCACGGCGCGTTTTTATCGCAAGCAGAAGATCGGGAAGCGTTTTGTCTATTGCTTATAAGGAGGGCATGGCATGGTAGAAAGTGCGTATCTTCATGTGCCGTTTTGTAAAAGCATCTGTGCATACTGTGATTTCTTTCGCTATGGAAGCAGTGAAACGCTGCAGGAACAGTGGTTAAAACAGGTGTCTGCAGATCTGGAAGCGTTGGATCTTGCTTCATTAAAGACTTTTTATATCGGCGGCGGCACGCCCAGCGCTTTATCGCCATCACAGCTGGAACGCTTGCTTGCGGTAATTGCTTCTCGGACACCGCAGTTAGAGGAGTTTACGATGGAAATCAATCCGGACTGTTTTGATGAAGAAAAGCTGCGCATTTGCATGAAATATGGAATCAATCGTCTTTCGATCGGCGTACAGAGCATGGATGATACGCTGCTACAAGCGATGAACCGCCGTCATAATGTGCAAATGGTGCACGAGGTGATCAAATTGTGCAAAGCGCACGGACTGGTGAATCTGTCGATCGATCTGATCTATGCTTTGCCCGATCAAAGTCTTTCTAAGTGGCAGGAAACTTTGCGGGAAGCGGTTGCATTAGATGTGCCGCATATTTCTCTTTACGCACTCAGCATTGAACCAAACAGCCTGTATGGCAGAAAGCAGGTGCAGAAAGCCGATGATGAACTGGAAGCGGATGAATATGAATGGGCGATCGCTTTTTTAACGGAACACGGCTATCGGCAATACGAAGTATCCAACTTTGCCAAAGCCGGTTATGAAAGCAGACATAATCTGGCTTATTGGCACTATGATGATTTTTATGGAATTGGATGCGGCGCCAGTGGGAAAGAAAAACATATCCGTTATGATAATGAGCGAAATCTGATGGCATATCTGAAAGGAATGCGGGCAAAAGAAACGATCACATTAAGCAAAGAAGAGGAAATGTTTGAATTTTTGATGATGGGCTTACGCTTGTGTGACGGCATTTCTTTGTCAGTGTTTGAAAATCGCTTTGCCTGTTCTTTTTTCGATGTGTATCAAGAAGCATATGCAAAGCTGTCGGCACAAGGACTGCTGGTAAATGAAGGGGATCGGATCAAGACCACACCACAGGGATTACATCTATTACATGAAGTGCTGTTGGCACTCATGTAAAAAACGCATCAGCGCAAAGAACTTCTGTACGTGAATGCGCTTATTTCAGTTTGCCGAATAAAAGCAGATCATAGAAGATGCCGTTTTTACAGACGGCATTTTAAGGTGTTTTCCTGTTTGAAATGATGGTGCAGCACCAGAAATGAACTGTCAAGGACTTTTGATCAAGCTCATAAAGATCTACGACCTTACGTTCTGTGCTGTTGCAAAAAATAACTACAACGACTTACATTGATTTTTTTAGTCTTTCTGCGTATAATGGAAGTAGGGAAAGTAGGGATTTCCATATTTCTAGAAAGGTGGTGCAGACCTATGTTAACAAAAACGTTTGTGGACAATGCCAAAGTTATGGCAAAAGGACAGATCACGATCCCGAAAGATGTTCGTGCCGTTCTCGGTGTAGCAAGCGGCGACAGAGTTACTTTTGTGGTGGAAGGAAACTCTGTCCGTATCGTTAATTCTGCTGTGTACGCCATGCAAATGCTTCAGCAGGAAATGGTTAACGATGCAGAACGTACCGGATTGACTTCGGAAGATGATGTGATGGCGCTAGTCAAAGAATTGCGCAGCGAGGATGAAAAGGAATGAGGGTTTTGATAGATACCAACGTTCTTATTTCTGCGGCATTAAGCGCTAATGGAAAACCGTTTCAGGCGTATGTAAAAGCAACCTCACATCCCAATCATGGTCTAATCTGTGAACAGAACGTGGATGAAATGAAACGGATCTTCAACAAGAAATTCCCAAACCGCCTCGCAGCTCTGGATAGGTTTCTTTCGTTAGCTTTGTTGACTTTAGAATTAGTTTCAGTTCCAACAGATGAAAACGTGTCGGAAATGCAGATCCGGGATGTAAATGACCGTCCCATCCTGCGGGCAGCGATTGCGGCAAAGGCCGATGTTCTTCTTACCGGTGATAAGGATTTTTTAGAGTCTGGCGTGAAAAATCCAGCAATTATGACACCGGCAGAATTTTTGAATGATTGTTTCATTGAAAAAGCAGCGGATCGAGAGTGAAAAACTCCCGACCCGCTGTATTTACTTCTGTGATACAGTACATGTTTGATTTTATCACACATAGTTTCGGTGTTTTTACAGACGGCATTTTAAGGTGCCTTCCTGTTTGAAATGATTGTGCAGCAGCACTTTTTGAGATGCGATATTTGGCGAAAATTCATCGGCGCTGATGCGAGTGATCGAAAGAAGCGCAAATGCTTCGATACAAATCTGGCGGACGGCTTCGCTCATGATGCCGCGGTTTTTATCGTTACCTCTTTCCTGATTTGTCTATTATTATAGTATGCGGAAGAGGAACAAAAGGTTTCAAAAAGCTATTGCATTTTAAGATGGTCTATTGTAGAATATAGAAGATTTCTTACTGGGGGCTTGGCTCCCTTCGACCGGTTGCTCGGTAAGAAACGACTATTGAACAGGAGGAAAAAGAAAATGTTATTAAAAGCTGAAAAACAGGCAATCATGAAAGAGTACGCGCGTTTTGAAGGCGATACCGGTTCTGTTGAAGTACAGGTTGCGGTCTTAACTGCACAGATCAACCGTCTGACTGAACACATGAAAGAACACAAACACGATTATCATTCACAGCGCGGTCTGATGAAGATGGTCGGACGTCGTCGTAATCTGTTAGCGTACTTAAAAAGAAACGACTTGAATCGTTACCGTGAGCTGATCGCTCGTTTAGGTCTGCGTAAATAGTTGGTTTCCTAAAGCTCCCATCAGGGAGTTTTTTTGTATCAAAGCGTAATTTTTAGGAAAATGCGCAGCGCATGATCAAGGAAAAAGGCATGACAGACAGACCGGGTTTTAGAATATTTAGAAGACAAAGTGTGTAAAATCAATATTTTTATTACCAATTAGAGCGGTTGTGTGGTATGATAATACAGACGTAAATTAAAAAAGAAGATGATGAGGTGAATAAGTTGGCTAAACAAGTATTTTCGATGGATTTTTGTGGTCGTACGCTTACCGTAGAAACAGGCGAGATCGCAAAACAAGCGGGCGGCAGCGCATTGGTGCGTTATAACGACACCGTGGTCTTATCGACTGCGACCGCAAGCAAGCAGGCAAAGGAAGGAATTGATTTCTTTCCGCTGACCGTAACTTTTGAAGAGAAATTATATTCGGTAGGAAAGATCCCGGGCGGCTTTTTGAGAAGAGAAGGAAGACCGAGCGAGCATGCGACCTTATCGGCGCGTATGATCGACCGTCCGATTCGTCCGCTTTTCGCGGATGGTTTTCGCAATGAGGTGCAGGTGGTCAATACCGTTTTATCAGTAGAGCAGGACTGTGACCCGGCGATGACGGCAATGCTGGGCGCTTCTTTGGCGCTGTGCTTATCGGATATTCCATTCAATGGACCGATTGCCGGTGTGATCGTAGGTCGGGTCGATGGCGAATATGTCATCAATCCATCGCAGGAGCAGATGGAGCGCACGGATATCGTATTGCACGTTGCCGGTACGAAATATGCGGTAAACATGGTAGAAGCCGGTGCGAAAGAAGTCAGTGAGGAAGCGATGCTGGGTGCGATCTTGTTCGGACATGAACATATTAAAAAGCTGGTGGCATTTCAGGAAGAAATCGTGGCGGCTGCCGGTAAGGCAAAACGGCAGATCGAATTATATGAGATTCCTGCCGCATTGAATGAAGAAGTGCGCGCACTCGTGCAGGAACGCATGGTCAAAGCAGTACAGATTCATGAAAAACTGGAACGCTATGATGCGATCGACGCATTGGAAGCGGAAATGGTGGAACATTATGAAGCCAAAGAATATGAAAGTGAAAAGAGCAAAGCACAGACGATCAAGTTTGTAAAAGAGATCTGTCATGATATTACCAAGGAAGAAGTACGCCGCTTGATCACGGTTGAGAAGGTTCGTCCGGACGGCCGTAAGCTGGATGAAATTCGTCCGTTGGATTCACAGGTCGATATTTTGCCTAGAGTGCATGGTTCAGCATTGTTTACACGCGGAGAAACACAGGTGCTTTCCGTATGTACTTTAGGACCGTTAAACGATAATCAGATCATTGACGATGTAACGGAAGTAGAATCCAAACGTTTTATGCATCACTATAACTTCCCGCCGTATTCGGTAGGAGAGACCGGACGTATGGGATCTCCGGGACGTCGTGAGATCGGACACGGCGCATTGGGAGAACGCGCACTGTCGCAGGTCATTCCTAGCGTAGAACGCTTCCCTTATACGATCCGTCTGGTAGCGGAAGTATTAGAATCAAACGGTTCTTCCTCTCAGGCTTCCATCTGCGCGGGAACGATGGCGCTGATGGCTGCCGGGGTTCCGATCAGTGCGCCGGTTGCGGGCATTGCAATGGGATTGGTAAAGCAGGGTGAACACTATACGATCTTGAGCGATATCCAGGGTATGGAAGATCACCTTGGCGATATGGACTTTAAGGTAGCCGGTACGCCGAAGGGCATTACCGCTTTGCAGATGGATATTAAGATCGATGGTCTGTCCAAAGAAATCTTTGAAGAAGCGTTGGCACAGGCAAAGATCGGCAGAGCGCAGATTTTGGAAAACATGCTTTCTGCGATCAGCGAAGTAAGAAGCGAGGTCGGACGCTATGCACCGAAGATCCATCAGATGCATATTCCGGTGGATAAGATCCCTGATGTGATCGGTCCTAAGGGCAAGATGATCAATCAGATCATCGAGGCATGTAATGATGTTCAGATCGATATTGAAGATGATGGCAAAGTGATCATCTATCATATGGATAAGGAACCGATCGAACATGCGGCGGCGATGATCGAAGATGTGATCAGAGAAGCTAAAGTCGGCGATGTGTTTGAAGGCGAAGTCGTAAGGATCGAAAGCTTTGGTGCGTTCGTACACCTGTTCTCAAGCACAGATGGTCTGCTTCATATATCTGAGATTTCACATGAACGTGTGGAAAAGGTAGAAGATGCTTTGAAACTCGGCGATAAGGTGAAGGTCAAAGTAATCAAGATCGACAACAAAGGCCGGGTCAATGTTTCTGCCAAAGCGCTGTTAAAACGTCCGAAGAAGGAAAAGAAGGCAGAGCCGAAAAAAGAAACAGCAGAAACGGCAGTTTCAGAAGGTGAAGCAAAAGAAGCATAAATAGAAAATAAGCATCTGTTTTGTGAGTATAAGGGAAGAAGCTGCTTTCCCCGATCATAAAGCAGGTGCTTTTCTATGGCTAAAACGATAACTGTCGGCAGTTTTTGCTTTGCGGCGTAGTGAAATACAGGAAAGTGTGGTAGAATAACGTAAAAAGAGGTGAATGAAATGAATTGGAAGGAAAGAACGGCAGTTTATGAAAACGATCTGATCAAGGATCTACAAAGACTTTTGGCAGTGGAAAGTGTCAAGATGGAAGCAAGACCAAATGCGCCGTTTGGATTGAAATGCCGAGAGGCGTTGGATGAAATGTTAGCGATGGCGAAGCGTGATGGCTTTGCGATACAGGATATTGACGGCTATGCCGGCGTGATCACTTATGGAGAAGGAGAAGAAAGTGTCGGTGTGCTGGGACATTTGGACATCGTGCCGATCGGTGATGGCTGGAGCCGTGATCCTTATGGAAGCGAACTGGTGGACGGCGTGTTGTTTGGCAGAGGTGCATTGGATGATAAAGGACCGGGCATGGCAGCCTACTATGCGCTGAAAGCGATCAAGGATGCAGGGATCAAGTTGAAGCGCAAGGTCATGCTGATCTATGGCTGTGATGAAGAAAGCGGTATGGCGTGCATGAAGTATTACCGTGAACATGGTGAGATCCCGACGATGGGCTTTGTACCGGATGCCAATTTCCCGCTGATCTATGGAGAAAAAGGTATTTATGTATTTACGTTAAGCGGTAAGGTCAATACGGTGATCCAAACGATGGAGGCGGGAAGTCGTCCGAATATCGTGATCGGCAAAGCGAATGCTACGGTCCATGCAATGAGCGAAGAACAGGAACGATTATTTGCTTTTTATTTGAAGAGCCATCAGTTAAATGGGAATTTGCGGCGTGAAGCAGACGGCAGCGTACGTATTTATATGGAAGGCAAGCCTTTCCATGCAATGGCGCCTTTTCACGGCGTCAATGCCGGCCTGCACTTGTTGAATTTCATCGGAGCGGCTTATGATGACGCGTTCGCAAGAGCAATTTATGCGCTCTTCGGCGATTGGCAGGGAAGCGGTTTGGGAATTGCGGCAGAAGGTGCGCGCATGGGCTTTCTGACGCTGAATACCGGGGTGATCGAGATCAAAGAAGGACAGGTCAAGATCGTCAATGATATCCGTTATCCGATCGATGTCGATGCCGTACAGATGAAAGCGCAGATTGCAAAACAGATAGAGGCAGGCACGCTTGCATTGACACTTGCAGTATCAAATGATTCTGCACCGCTTTACGTCGATCCAAAATCGGAACTGGTATCGACTTTAGAAGCGATCTATCGCAAGCACAGCGGTGATGAAACGACCCCGATCATGACGATCGGCGGCGGCACTTATGCCCGCAATTTCGATCAGTTTGTGGCATATGGACCGGAACTGCCAAACATGAATCAAAATGTGAATATGAAGATCGGTGGACCGCATCAGGAAGATGAAGGGATCCAGATCAGCGATCTGATGATGGCGATGGCGATCTATGCGGAAAGCATTGCCGCACTGGCAGGAGAAACAGCATGAGAATGCGGCGGTTGAAGTGGGCACATGATTTCTTAGAGCAGCAGCCGCACTTGATCAAAGAGCCGGAAACGATGAAAGGAAAATGGAAGCAGCTCTTAAACAAAGAAACACTGCATGTGGAAATCGGCTGCGGGAAAGGTGATTACTGGGTGCAGATGGGGAAACGTTACAGCGAAAGCGGCTGGATCGGTATCGAAAAAAACGAAAGCGCCGCTGCTTTGGCAATGCGTAATTATGTGAATCAGGGAGAAGAATCGCATATGCGATTCATATATGGCGATGCGGCTACTATCACCGAATGGTTTGCCCCGAAAGAAGTCGATGTGATCCATCTCAACTTTTCGGATCCGTGGCCCAAGACCCGCAATCATAAAAGGAGATTGTCGCATGCCGGCTTTTTAACAAAATACAAGCAGATCTTAAACAGCGAGGGACAGATCATTATGAAAACCGATAACAGCGATCTGTTTGAATTTTCACTTTTACAATTTCAAAATGAGGGCTTTTGCTTAGCGGAGGTCAGTGTGGATTTTCGCAGAGTAGCTCATGAAGAAGATGTTATTACCGAATATGAGCGCCGCTTTATGGAAAAGGGACAGCCGATTTACCGGGCGGTGTTTGTATTGCAAGATGACCTGCCTAGCAATATATGATGAAAAAGGACTTCCATATGAAGCCTTTTTTTATGCTTAAATGAAGCAGGATGCGCTATAATGAAAAACAAAAAGCAAAGGAGAGAGGAACAATGGAAAAAAAAGAGATCCAAGCATTTATCGAATATCTGTATGAGAATGAAAAAAGTGAACACACGATCGAAAAGTATGAAAGAGATGTCAAGCAGTTCTATCGGTATCTGAAAGATGCACCATTAGAGAAAAAAGCAGTAAGGGAATATAAAAACGAACTGATGAAAGAGTATGCCTTACGCTCGATCAATTCCATGCTGGCATCACTAAACAGTTACTTTCGCTTCATCGGAAAAGAAGAACTGCGGATGAAAAGCATCAAGATCCAGAAAGAAGTATTTGCGGAAGAGCGAAAGAACTTAAAGAAGAAAGAATATCATCGGCTGATCGAAGCAGCACAGGGAGATGAGCGGATGAAGCTGCTGCTGGAGACATTGGGATCGACAGGGATGCGGGTAAGTGAATTACAGTATGTAACGGTAGAGAATTATCGAAGCGGGAGGATCAAGATCTATAATAAGGGGAAGGAGCGGATGATCTTGTTGCCGAAGAAGCTGATCCGAAAGATCAAGGCGTATGTAAGAGGGAGGAAGATCGAGAGGGGGAAGATCTTTGTAACGAGGAGCGGGAAGAGCATGGATCGGGTAGCGATATGGAGGAAGATGAAGAAGTTGGGGGAGAAAGCGATGGTAAGGGAAGAGAAGGTGTATCCGCACAATTTAAGGCATTTATATGCAAAGACGTATTATAAGATATGCAATGATGTATCGAGATTAGCGGACTTATTGGGACACAGCAGTATGGATACGACAAGGATTTATTTGAAGGAGGGGGTAGGGAGCTATCAGCGAGATATCGAGAGGTTGGGATTGATATAAAAAAAACAACATAATAAACATTATGTTGTACGAAATAGAAAAAATAATCTATAAAACTATGATACAAGATATTTATACACTATTTTACAGTATTTGTAAACTGTTTTTCATAGTGATTTGCTATGATTTAATGATAGAAAAGTAACAGAAATTAGAGGAAATAGAGAAAAAAGGAGGTTTGCACACATCAAGTGTGCTTTTTTATTACAACATAATGTTTATTATGTTGTACGAATCTTATTAGGCAAACAAAGAAAGAGAGCAGTACCTGCAACATAATGTTTATTATGTTGCAAGGAAAGATAAGAGAGATGGAGGAGAACAGATGGAAGAAAAAGAAACAAGCAAGACAGAAAAGAGAAGCTATAAGAAGTACATCAAATATGGTGTGGCAGGGATCATAGCGATCCTAGCAGTGGCATTAGGAGCAGCATTTCTATTAAAAGTAGATCCAGTAGCCGCAAAGACAAAAGCATTGGAATATGTAGGGAACAATGCGAAGGTCGTATCACAGGAAGTAGAAAATGAGTTTTTGTTTCTGAATGAGTACAGCTTTGATATCGTATCGGACAATGGATACTATGAATTAGAGATGGATGCATTTGGGAACATCACTTCATTAGAAGAATCGATCTGGCAATAGGAGAGGAGGAAAGGATATCAAAAAGCAAAGAGGGATCTGGATAGGTGCATGCAGTGTACTGCTGTTAGGAGGATGTGCACAGGATATCGGAAGCATTGCACCGATACAGAAAGAACAGGAACAGAAGACCCCAACGGTCCAAGAAGAACCGCTCATCAATGAAAGTACAGACACGACTGTCAATGAAAGCAATGGTAGTACTGAGAGCAATGGTGGTACTGAGAATGGAAGTACCCAGGGAACAAGCGGGATCACGGCAGAGGAGGCAAAGCAGAAAGCATTGAGCCATGCCGGGGTAAAGGAAGCGATGTTCATAAAAGTAAGCGAAGACTATGAGAACGGACAGGCGGTATATGATATCGAGTTCTATAGCGGGAACCAGGAATACGATTATGAGATCAGCAAAGCGACAGGAGCGATCCTATCCTATGACTATGATATCGAAGGATATCAGGCGAGCACAGGAACAAGTGCAGGGACGAGCATAGAGGAAGTGAAGCGAAGCATGCTGGGAAGAGTGGCAGGCGCAAACGAGAATCATATACGGATCTGGCAGGACTGGGACGATGGAAGAGTGGTATATGAAGGAAATATCTACTACAACAATGTAGAGTATGAGTTTGAAGTAGATGGGACGACAGGTCAGTTGATGGAATGGAGTTCAGAGCATTACGGAAGATAGGAGAAGGAGGAAGAAGCAATGGACAAGAGAAAGAAGATGAAAGCAAAAGCAGCGGCAGGGACAGCCTTATTATTAGGGATGAGCACGATCAGTGGGAACCTGGTGCATGCAATGGAACAGGGAGAGCCTGTTGAAACAGGAGAAGTAAATGAAGTAGAGGAAACAAAAGAACTAAGCACAGATACGCTCATGCCGTTGAGTGAAGCAAGTGCAGGGAATGACGGTATCCAGCCATTGGCAGATACACAGGAAGAAGAAAAGTATGAGATCAATGAAACAAACTTTCCTGATGAAGGTATCAGACAGTGGATCACAAACAATTTAAGCAGTTGGGATAAAGATAAGGATAACAAATTATCACAGACAGAGTTGAATGCTATTACTACATTCAATCCAACTGCTGAAGCTGTAAAATCTAAATTGACCGATCTACAAGGATTAGAGAAGTTTCAGAAGATCACAACAGTAAGTCTGAGCAGTGTACCAAACCTTACTAGTTTAGAGGGGTTAAGCACTATGACAGGGATAACCAGTGTAACGATCAATGGAGCGGCACAGTTATCCTCACTGGAAGGGTTAAGCAATCTGAATAGTCTTGTTACAGTAGATTTGAACAATATAGCGAAAGTAACGAGCATAGATCCAGTATTAAATAAGAGCAGCTTACAGAAACTGATCTTTACCAATTCAGGAGTAGAAGGAGAGATCGATCTATCAAACCTGCCTGCATTGAAAGAAGCAGCAGGGTTCAAGAGCAAGATCACCGGATTAAAGTTTGGAGCAAATAATGACAAGTTATATTTGATCAGAATGGCAGATATACCAACCTTGACAAAAGTAGAGGGAGTAGAGAACTTAACATGTCAAGAAGATAACGGAGTAGACTTGCGCTTAAACAATACCGGGATAACAAGTTTGGAAGTAACAGGAGGATACTTTGAACAGATCCAGATGACAGGAGCAGGATCATTGACCAATGTAAGCATAGGCGATGGAGTAAGTGCAGTCAAGACTTTGAATTTAAGCAATTCTACGAAGGTAACAAGCGTAAGTTTACCATCGAGTGGAAAGAGCATGGGAACATTGAACCTATCAGGTGCAACTGGAATTACAAGTATTACCAACTTAGACAAACAGTTAGGAACATTAACGACATTATACATAGATGGGAAAAGCCTGACAGGGACAACTGCATTAGATCTGTCTAGTAATAGCGCATTGACGACATTAAGTCTTGCGAACTTACCGGAAACAGAAGTGAAGTTACCAACAAGTGGAAGTACTTTAACATCACTGACACTTAATAATGTAAAGACGAGTGATGAATTGGATCTGGCAAATTATACAGCGCTTACCTCTTTGGCATTGACAAATGTAGATGTAAAACTTAAAGGTGATCTTTCGTCATATACTGGAACAAGTTTAACTTTGAATAATGTTGATGTGGAAACGATCAATTTAGATGGTAATACTACCATTAAGACATTGAACCTACAGAACATGCCAAAGGGATTTAAGGTAAAGTTTGGAACCAACGATAAGATCACGAACCTAAATCTCAGCGGAACTGATCTATCAGGATACACTAGTGATCAGATTACAGGTACATTGAATAAACTTGAAACATTGAATCTAACCAATACAAATATCTCTAGTTTCAATAGTGATTCAATTAAAGATGTTACAACATTGACAAAAGTTTATTTGAACAACAATGCGAATTTAGAAAGCATCAGTCTTAAGAATGATGGCAATAAAATTAAGTATTTACAGGCAAACAATAATCCTAAATTGACTGCAGTAACGGTAGAAGATAATCAAGTTATAAAATTTGTGGAGATTACGAATGCTAAAAATCTTACAACTGAAGGATTCAAAATGGCAAATAGCTATAAAGAGCTTGCTTATATTGGATTGTACAGTAGTGGATTGACTGGTACATTTAAGGTTCCAAAACTTGAAACGACTCAACCTGCTGATACGATGGATAATGCTAATCAATATATGATAGGAATCCAGTTAAATATGGACGATACAGATATCGAATTGTTAGATGTCAGTGATGCCGGCACCCTAAACACGATAGCTTTAAGAAACTGCAAAAATTTAACAGATATTGTTGGTTTAGAGGATTTGAAGGAAATTCACTTCTTGGCAATAAAAAATATTCCAAATCTACATTACTTAAATCTTCCAAACTTTGTAAATAAGGGAGATAGAGGACTGGAGATAGATGGTAGTGATTTAGCTTATCTGAATATACCGGATAATGTTACTATGAGCTTTAGTCACAATTTCTCAAACCTTGTAACGCAGTCTATTGATGTAGAGATCGGTGGCTATGATAAAGAGAAAGGTTATTGGGCGGATCTTAATGCTTCTTTCCCTGGTATCATTATGGATCATATCAGTGGATTACAGCCATTAGATGCAACTGCTAGAGCCAATAATATGCCATGGATCGAAGGAACTCGTGTTTATGGTATCAAGCCAAATGACTATGCGACTTATACTTATAAAGTGAATAACAAATATAACATGAATCCAAAGATCCACTTTGTCGATATCAAACTGGTAGATAAAGCAGAAGATGTACCGGTAGGAGATACGAATGTAGAGATCACATTGCCGGGTGGTTCTGTGGCAGAATCAGATGGAAGCTTCACTACACCAGGCAATACGACCGTCAATCAGGATGGTACCATTACCACTGAAAGTGGTACAACGGTAACCATTCCGGATAAAGGCTCAGAAGTATTGGAAAGTGGAGATGTAACGACATCAGGCAATACGACGATCAATAGCGATGGAACCATTACAACGGAAAACGGAACAACGATCAAGATTCCGGATAATGGATCAGTTGTAACAGAGAATGGTAATACGACCGTAGGCGATATCACGATCAACAATGACGGAAGTGCCACAACAGGCGGTACTACGATTACACTTCCGCCAAAAGGATCTGTCGTAACAGATGATGGAAAGATCAATGTCGGCGATATTACGATCAATAGTGATGGAACGATCACGACCGATGAAGGCACAACGATCAAGGTGCCAAGCACAGGAACGACGATCAAGGATGATGGAAGCATTGAGACAAGCGGAGGAACCGTAGTGAATCCGGATGGAACGATCACCAATGCGAATGGCGATACGATCAAGCCGAATGGCAATGAAGTACACATTGATGAGAGTGGAACGGTTACGTTGCCGGAAGGCGGAGCGATCACTGATCAGGAAGGCAACACAACAGAAGTGAAGCCGGGAGGAGCAGTAGAGAGCGATGGAACGATCTTGAACAATGGAAGCATAGAAGCGATCACCCCGGATAAGAATGGAAACAATGGCGGAGTGGTAACAGGAGATACGACACAGGCAGGCGTATGGGGAGCAGGAACGCTCTTATCAGCGATGCTGTTAGGTGTATTTGGTTATCGCCGCAAGAAAGAGAAAGAAGAAACGAAATAATACTAATACAAGATGAGTGCTGAGGCGCTCATTTTGTACTTTTGGATACAGTAGTTGAGCAGAAGATGGCATGTGGATAATCAATTATGCGGGGGATGATGAAAAAAAGTCATTTTCTTTCATTTTTATGATAATTTCTTTGCAAATAATGGTATAATGAATTCGTATATGTTGCGGACGGTGATATTGGAATGTGGTCTAAAAAAGTGATCGCGGTGCTGCTTGTACTGTTGTTGAGCGGATGTGCGAAAGCGGAAACGATGGAAAAACAGATTCGCTTTGCCCTCAATCAGGCAAAAGAGGATCCTTATCCTGCGATCAATCAACAAAAACAATATTACGGCTACTATCTGCCGCCGGATATCGGGCGAAGAAAGAGTACGCTTTTCAGCGAGGTGCTGGTAAAGGACGGTTATACGATCGTTATGAATTTCAAAAGCCGTGCGGTGATCGAAGCGGCGACTTCCTCCTCGCAAAGGGAAGCACAAGAGGTGGAGCAGGAAGTGCTGAAGGAACTGCTCGGTCATGCGAGCTATGAAACGATCGAAGGCGGCTATGCTTTTTCGGGGTACTACCAGATGCTGGACGGCTTCGTTTATCCTTTTACCTGTAAGGTATTGGAAAATGATGCGGATACAGTGGCGATCGCACTTGAAACGCAGTATATGGACGGCTTTACGATCGTAGACAGATCTTGTGCCGATCAATATGCCAGAGTCATGTTAAAGATGGCGGGTGCATTGAAAATAGAAGAAGAACGGTTACTTGCGGATTTTTCTTTATATGACGCGTATCGAAATGATGAAGAAAGCGATGTGCAGATGCGGGATACCTTTGATGAAGAAGGCTATCTGATCGATTTTGATCATCGTGAAACCGACACGCCGGATTAGGAGGAATGATGAAATTGAAAGCATTTACGGAATATATGCCGGCATTAACGAAGGAAACACAGTTTGAAACGCTGTGTGAAAAGCAAGGGATCCAGGTGTTTTTGTTTTCTGCGGACTGGTGTCCTGATTGTGTGTTCTTAAAGACATTTATGGAAGAACTTGTCGCCGAGTGGAAGCAGATCGAGTTTGTTTATGTGAACCGTGATCAGTTTCCATCGCTGTGTGAGCGGCTGGCAGTTTTAGGGATCCCGAGCTTTATCGCTTATCGCGATGGGAAAGAGTGTGCGCGTTTGGTCTCCACTTTACGTAAGAGCAGAGCAGAAGTCGAAGCGTTTTTAGGAGGTTTGGCATGAGCATCGTAAGAGTATTTTATGTGCCACAGGCATTTGCGCATACCGTTTTGGTAAGAGTGAGCGAGGAAATGATCGCTTCTACAAAACAAAGCGGCAATGTGTGTGCTTTATATGATCGGCAAATGCATTTGATCGGGTACAATATCACGATGGATCTTCAAAGTGAGCATAACGGCTATCAGCCGATGGATGAAGCGCTGTTAAAGCGGATCAACGAGGAATTGCGGGAAAATGGCTTTCCACTATTGGTACATGATTTTACACCGCGTATCGTGGTGGGCTATATTCGTAACTGTACGCCTCATCCAGACAGCGATCATCTGCACGTGTGTGAGGTAGATGTCGGAAGTGATGTCGTGCAGATCGTATGCGGTTCGATCAATGTGAAAGCAGACTGCTATGTGGTGGCAGCGCTGGATCAGGCAGTGATGCCGGATGGCAAATGGATCCGCAGCGGAGCGGTGCGCGGCGTTGCTTCGGCAGGCATGCTGTGCAGCCGTTATGAACTGGGAATTGACAAAGAAAAAGGAAAGGGATTGCTGATTCTTGATGATGCAGCAACCATTGGTTCTCCATTCTTAATGACAAAGGAGCAGAGTGTATGAACGTATTGAAGAAAATCGCATCATATTTGTTTGAGGAAGAAGAAGTGGAAGATGAAGTGATCGCGGAAGATGAGCTGGAACCGGTCGTTTTTGCCCAAGAAGCAAAAAAAAGCGAGCCGCAGGAACAGGTGGAGCTTTCTATGCGTATGGAAGAAAACAAAGAAGCGGCGAAACCAGTGGAAAGCATGCCGGCTGCGCATCATCTCGGTTCGATCACGGCTGATGCACCGAAAGCGAAAAGCAGCGTTAAGCGCAAACCGTTAGAGCGCAATCCGAAGCAGGAATATGAAGTGGCGCCGGTCATTTCACCGATGTACGGCACTGGCAAGGTACAGGACGGCATTTCGCAAAGCAAAGGAAAATCGCCGAAGAAACAGAATCCGTTAGGAACGATCATTTCACCGATGTATGGCGCAAAGGAATTGGAAGCGATGAGCGATGCGGCGCAAAGCGAGCTTGCCGTTAAGGAAAAAGAAGCAGAGCGTGCGGAAATCGTAGAGGAAACACTGGTCGATATACCATTGGATCAGATGCTGGTAAAAGATGTGCCGGTGGAAAGCGATGATGTTTTACAGTTTTCGCTGTTTGGCGAAGATGAGATCGTCAAGCATGCGTTCAGCGCATATGATCCTGATGATGAGGAAAGAAAGAAGGCATAAGGCATGTATCACTTTATCGGAATCAAAGGCAGCGGCATGGCGTCGCTTGCGGAAATCGTCGCCGATCGCGGTGAAACGGTCAGCGGTTCGGATATTGAAAAATATATCTTTACGCAGAAGCCTCTTGAAGAAAGAGGGATCAAGATTACCGGATTTGATGAAACTAACATTCAGCCGGGCATGACCGTGATCATCGGCAATGCGTTTGGCGATGACAATGTGGAAGTGAAAAAGGCAAAAGCGCTGCCGTCGGTTACCTGTTATTATTATCATGAGTTTCTGGGCAAGCTGTTAGAAGAATATGTATCGATCTCGGTTGCCGGCACGCATGGCAAAACGACGACGACCGGCTTGCTTTCGCATGTGTTGGAAAACGTGCGTCCTACCGGTTATCTGATCGGGGACGGCAGTGGAAAAATGCCGCGGGACAGTCATTATTTCGTACTGGAATCATGCGAATACCAGCGTCATTTCATGGCGTATCATCCGGATTATGCGATGATCACCAATATTGAGCTCGATCACGTCGATTATTATCCGGACTTGACTTCTTATCGTCAGGCATTTGAGGATTTTGCCAATCAGGTAAAAAAAGGCGTCGTTTTATTCGGCGATGATGAAAACGTCATGCAGCTAAAGGTAAAAACCGCGCATCTGTATTACGGCTTAAACGAGTATAACGATGTGCGGGCGCAAAATGTGGAGGAAAGAGAAGACGGCACTTCCTACGATGTTTATTACAAAGGCGCTTTGTTCGGTCATTTTGATTTTCCTTTTGTCGGAAAACCGCTGCTTTGGAATACGCTTGGCGTCATTGCCATCGGCATCATGGAGGGACTGAGCGCAAAGCTGCTTCAGGATGCGATCGCCGGTTTTGGCGGGGTAAAGCGCCGCTTTATCATCGAGGAAAAAAACGGCAATGTTTATATTGATGACTATGCGCATCATCCGACGGCGATCAAATACATGATCGAAGCGGCACGTACCAAATATCCGGACCGTAAGATCATTGCGATCTTTAAGCCGGACCGTTATTCACGCATTTATTATTTTATGGATCGCTTTGCGGAAGAATTAAAGCAGGCAGATGAAGTGTTTTTATGCCATTTTCCACAAAATGCGGCACATGAGGAAGGCATTTCCATTACGATCGCGGATCTGGCGGAAAAGATCGAAGGCAGTCATATCACCCTTGAGGATGAGGCGGCAGCAAAGGAACTGGCGGCGCATGGACCGGCAGTATATCTGTTTATGAGCAGCAAGGATATTTATAAGTTTAAGAATAAAGTGAAAGAGTTTCATTAAATTTTCAAATACTGTTGTAATCGTTTTCAAAAAAGTGTAGAATAATCAAGAGAGGTGTTTGTATGGGCTTAGATTTACTGGTAGAGGCCGCAAGCAATGTTTGCAGCGTATTGTTGCCGATCGTTGCGGTGGTCGCTTTGATCTTTTTGATCGTTTTGCTTTATCATGCAATCAAAGCGGTCAAGAAAAGCACGCTGATGATGGATGATCTGTCAAAGACGCTGCGCAGTGCCGATCGTCAGATCAATGCGCTGGATGGACCGCTGCACACCTTAAATGAATTAAGTGAAACAGTGGATCAGATCCATGATGTGAGCCGCAATCTGGTGCGTTCGGCATTAGTGGCGGTACTGGAGAATTTATCACTGATCCGTGACTGGATCAAGGCTAAGGTAAATCCCGATCACAAAATGTCTCAGCAGGATGAAGATGTTTCAGAATAAAAGAAAAGAGGCCGTTTTATGAAACAGATCAATAAGGAAAAATGGAGCGAAGTATTTTCACAGAGCAAAGAGAAGCTGGCCAAGACTACGAAAAACGTCGTAGATCGTTTGGAAGACGGTGTAGAAGAGCTGATGGAGCATGAAAAAGTACAGACGGTCATCCGCAAGAGCGAGGACGGCGTAGCAAAGGTATGGAACAGTGAGCCGGTACAGGAGACACTGGAAAAAACGAAAGCAGGCGTACAGCGGATCAAATCAGATGAAAAGGTGCAAAGCGGCATCAAGAAATTGAAAAGAGGTACGCTGAAAGCGGCGGATTATGCTTACGAGGGCTTAAATCGACTGTTAAAGGAAGAAGATGACGAGGTGGAAATCAAGGTCATCGAACATGCGGTCGATGAAGATAATGAGTAAAAGTCTACGGAAATGAGCACGTAGCGGGAAGAAGGAGAGGTATGAAGCGAATTACGATTTATGATGTTGCGAAGGAAGCGGATGTTTCTTTAGCGACGGTTTCCCGTGTGATCAACGGCAGCGATGTCGTAAGGGAAGACACGCGGGTCAAAGTGCAGGAAGCGATTGAAAAGCTGGGCTATAAGCCGAATGCGATCGCGCAGGGATTGGCGTTGCAGAAAACGACGACCATCGCTTTGATCGTGCCGGAAGCTAGTTTCTTTTACACCGGACAGATCATCAACGGTTTGATCGATGTGGCTAAGATCTATAAATACAATATTGTTTTACATACCGCCACCGAAGGGATCACCGAGATGAATGAGATCATTGAAACGATCATCAAGTCAAGAGTGGATGGCGTCGTGATCTTCAATGATAAATTATGCAAGGATGAATTGAATACCTTAACGCGTTATCAGGTGCCGATCGTTGTGATCGGTAATAAGATGCACGATGATATGATCGGTTCGGTCTATGTGGATTATGCAAGTTTGGTGTATGATCTGGTAAACAGCTATATGGATCGCGGCGTGCATGATATCGCATTGGTGGAGGACCGCAAAAATCCGCAGGTGATCGCGCAGATGTTAAGCGGTTTGACAAAGGCTTTTGAAAAACGGGGGATGAAGTATGACAACTTCATTGAGATTCCGAAGGAATATCGCTCCTCTTACTTGTATCTGAAAGAGTATTTTGCCAAAAAGCGTCATCAGCTGGTGCTGACGTATCGTGATTCACAAGCGCTGGCGGTGCTGAATTCAGCCAAAGAGCAGGCGCAGCCGATTGCGATTCCACAGGAGATGGAAGTCGTTTGTATCCTTGACAGCAAATACAATGCGATGGCGCGTCCGCAGATTTCCGGTTATAAGATTCCGGATTATGACATGGGTGCGATGGCAATGCGTATGATTACCAAGATGCTGGCGGAGAACAGTGAGCCGTTTGAAAAAGAATTGGAGATGTTCAGCATCTATACACCGCGTCAGTCTACCAAATAAGGATTGACAAATAAAAGAAACAGGTTATACTGTTAGCGTACATGCAATGAAGAGAAAGAGTACCAAAATGAAATGTATAGAGAGATGATGGCCGGTGAAAATCATTCAGGAAGTTTTGGGAATACACCTCGGAGCAGCTTTATGCAAAGTAAAGCCGTAGGTCTTACGTTACAGACAAGAGCGCATATGAGCAATCATATGAAATAAGGTGGTACCGCGTTACAGACGTCCTTAGAAAGGGACGTTTTTTTATGGAAAAGGAAGGAAGAAAAGAAATGAAATTGTATGATGAATTAAAGTGGAGAGGACTGATCAATGATGTCACCAGCCCCGAACTGGAAGAAAAGCTGAATCAGGGGGGATTAACCTTTTATATCGGCACCGATCCGACTGCCGATAGTTTACATATCGGTCATTTTTCCTCTTTGCTTTGTGCGAAGCGCTTAAAGGAGCACGGACATCATCCGATCATGCTGGTCGGCGGAGCAACCGGCTTTATCGGTGATCCGAAGGCAAGCGGAGAGCGCAATATGCTGAGCAAAGAAGTTCTGCGGCACAACTATGAAAAATTAAGTGAGCAGATCGAGCGTTTATTCGGCTTTACGATGGTAAACAATTTAGATTGGACCAAAGACATTACCGTGATCGACTATCTGCGGGATTATGGAAAGTTTTTCAACGTCGGCTATATGCTGAGCAAGGATACGGTAAAAAGGCGTTTGGAAAGCGGGATTTCCTATACTGAGTTTTCTTATATGATCTTGCAGTCACTGGATTTTTTACACCTGTATGAACATTACAACTGCACATTGCAGTTAGGCGGACAGGATCAGTGGGGAAACATTACCTCCGGCTTAGAGCTGATTCGCAAGAAGCATGGTGCGGATGTCGCCTGCTATGGTTTGACGATGCCGCTGATCACCAAAGCGGACGGTACGAAATTCGGCAAGAGCGAAGCGGGAACGGTATGGCTGGATCAGGAAAAGACTTCTGCTTATGAAATGTATCAGTTTCTGGTAAACAGCGAAGATGAAAAAGTGATCGACTATCTGAAAAAACTGACCTTCTTGTCAAAAGCGGAGATCGAAGCGCTGGAAAAAGCGGTTCAAACGCAGCCGCATAAGCGGGAAGCGCAAAAAGCTCTGGCAAAAGAAGTGGTTACGTTTCTGCATGGGGAAGCAGCTTATGAAACGGCGATGCGCATTACCAATGCCTTATTTGGCGGTGATGTAAAAGCTTTGCGCTTAACAGAGCGTCGCGATGCGCTGAAAAGCTTTGCGGCAGTAGATGTCGATGATGCGATCAAATGCATTGACTTTTTAGTAAACGGCAAGGTGGCCGCTTCGCGTCGTGAAGCAAGAGAATGGCTGAAACAGGGATCGATCCAGATCAACGGGGTAAAGGTACAGGATGAGAATCAGATCATATCCAAAGCAGATGCTTTAGTGGATGATCTGCATCTGGTAAAACGGGGGAAACGCAATTATTCCGTTATCCGCCAGCATTAGGAGCAAATGCTCCTTTTTATTTATGCGCATCTTCTTTTATTGGCTCTATAACTTTTTCTGGGGTTAGATCTAAAATGGGGTCTACCATAGAGTGGG
>OLQA01000232.1_pt1 | contig 52262 bp, 40 predicted proteins | sample 1673151 | NCBI WGS metagenome assembly OLQA01 (sample SAMEA3136760, study PRJEB25190) | human gut metagenome | biome: human gut; feature: human-associated habitat; material: faeces | place: Austria | collected 2013
TCCGTACCTCTACCGAGCGTCCCGAAGCCATCGACAAGGGCGACTTCATCATTGCAGGTATCGACGAGAAATCATTGCTCCAAGCCGTTGACACCGCCGTCGAGCTCTGCCGTGACGGTCAGCATGGCATCCCCGTCCCCGACTATGTGGACGAGAATGTCAGCACCAAAGTCGTGAAGATCGTACAGAGCTACGTCGGTATAGTCAATAAAATGGTTTGGCGCAAATTCTGATGCGGCGAGAGCAATGCCGAGCTTACTCAGGCATTGCCGAGTCGCGAACAGAAATGGACTTGTGTCAAGTTCTAAAATATATGGAAGTTGTTGTATAGGTAGTTCTATGAGCGAATGTGGTACAATATATGGACCGTCCCATGGTATGACAGAAGAAGAGCTACATAACTTTTGTAAATTCTTGTATTCGCAGGTTCAGTCCAAGGATGAGGAGATAAGCCGCCTTACTGCCAATATTAAACAGTTGACGGATGAGGTTCGTTTGTCTCGTCTTCAACAGCAAGCACACAATGATGAGAACATGGCCTTAGGTGCCACTCATTCTCAAAAGTTGGATGTTGTGCTTCAGCAATTACAAGAAACTAAACGGGAGCTTGCCGATACGAAGAGAAGGTTGGAAACAGCTGAGGCCCTGTTGGCTGATGCCAATGAGAAAAATCATCAGTTGGAAGCTGAACGAAAGAAGCATGCCAAGGAGCGTAAGGATTTGGAGGATGAGATAGCTCTCCTTCGTTCTGATCTTTACAGTGGAAGTAAAAGCCAGCAGCCAGGTCGTTCTTTGGAGTCGGAAGTGTTCAAGGAGTATTGAAATCGGCAATGTATAATACCTTTATTCAAACTTGCAAGCAAGTCGGAGTCTCGTCCAGGCAATACTTCAAGGCTTTACCCAAGGCCGTGAAGTCTGGTAGGACGGACTACGAGAACTTGCTTCCGATGACAATTAGTTTGGAGCGATGATTTTTTAGTGAAAGAAAATTAAAAATGAAATTTGCGGGCTTTGCAAAAGACCCGCAAATAAAGGCGTTTTGACATTTTTGGACGCTTACGATCTATGCGATAGAAGAATAGGAATTAACCCTAAATAGTTATTTGAAAAAATGCTAAATTTTACTGTTGGCCCTGTGCAGTCGAGTGATGTTGTACGGGCAATAGGCGCTGAGCAGGTGCCTTATTTTAGAACCGCAGAGTTTTCCGAAATGATGTTGGAGAACGAGCGACTCGTTAAGAAATTCTCCAAAGCAACCAATGATAGTAGAGCAGTCTTTATGACTTGCTCTGGCTCTGGAGGTATGGAGGCCGCTATCATAAACTGTCTCTCCAAAGATGACAAAGCGCTTGTGGTAAATGGAGGAAGCTTTGGACAGCGCTTTGTAGAACTCCTTAGTTTACATGAGATCCCTTTTTCTGAGATCAAATTGAAGCATGGAAAATCTTTGAAGCCAGAACATTTGTCAAAATATGAAGGCAAAGGATATACTGCTTTTTTAATCCAGAAACATGAGACATCTACAGGTCTTCATTATGATATGGATCTTGTGTCTAAATTCTGCAAGCGAAATGATTGTTTCTTAATTGTTGACACTATCTCTTCGTTTCTTTGTGATCCTTTTGATATGCAATCACTAGATGCCGGAGTCATGATAACAGGTAGTCAAAAGGCTCTGGCTTGTGCACCAGGCATAGCAGTAATGGTGCTTGCTCCTTCTGCTTTGAATCGTATAGCCAAAACCAAGTGTTGTTGCCAATATCTTGATTTGAAGCTCGCTTTAAAAAACATGGAGAGGGGACAGACACCTTGGACACCCGCCGTTGGAATCCTACGCCAGATAAACGCTCGCCTAAGGGAAATAGAGGAGAATGGTGGCGTTGAAACAGAAATAGAACGTTGTGCAAGTTTGGCGAATTATTTTCGTGACAAACTAGTAGAGCATGATTTACCTTTTGAGGTTATAAGCGAGAGTTTGAGCAATGCCCTAACGCCTCTTCGTCCGACCACTCAATCGGCTAACGAAATATTTCTAAAACTAAAGGACGAGTATGGCATATGGGTGTGTCCCAATGGAGGGGATTTGAAGGACACTGTTTTCAGAGTTGGTCATATTGGATATTTGCACAAGGGCGATTATGACAGACTGATATCTGCGTTCTTAGATTTAAGAAAAAAGAAATTTATATAAAGCCGTTTTATGACTAAAGTTATAACATATGGAACATATGATCTGTTGCATTATGGTCATATAAAGTTGCTTGAGCGAGCAAAGGCGCTTGGCGATTATCTGATTGTTGGTGTTACGGCGGATGATTTCGACAAAACTCGTGGTAAAATAAATGTCCAGCAGAGTTTAATGGAAAGAGTAGCTGGCGTTCAAGCCACGGGCCTTGCTGACGAAGTCATTATCGAGGAGTATGAAGGTCAAAAAATAGACGATATCCAAAAGTACGCCGTTGACGTTTTTGCCATAGGATCAGATTGGGAAGGTCACTTTGATTATCTCAATGATTATTGTAGAGTGATCTATCTACCAAGGACAGAAGGTATTTCAAGTAGTATCATTCGTTCCCATGATAGAGAAATTGTTTTGGGTGTTTATGGGGACGGTATTGTCACAGAAAAATTTATCGAAGAGTGTAAATATGTAAATGGAGTTAGGACCTTGTCTGCAAATTCCGATTTTCAGGCATTTGTGGAAAAAGTAGATGCTGTATATATTTATAGCCATCCTGCAAATTACTATAAGTATATTACCTACGCCCTTGAGCATAAGAAGCATGTTCTTTGTGAGATGCCGCTTACCCAGAATGCGAAACAGGCACATGAGCTATTTGAATTGGCAGAAAAAAAAGGATGTGTTCTTTCTTTAGCTTGTAAAACAGCCTATTCAACAGCTTACAACCGTATGCTTCTTTTGGTGAAAGGCGGAATTATTGGCGATGTTGTTTCTATAGATTCTACTTGTACCAGCATAAGAACTGTGAATTTTGCAGACAACCATCAGGTAGTTGGGTGTGTTAGCAGTTTGAATGATTGGGGACCTACTGCTTTGTTGCCTGTTTTCCAGCTTCTCGGGGTAGACTATGGCAAAAAGGAAATCATTTCGCGCATTGCCAATGAAGAATACAAATATGATGAATTTACCAAATGCAACTTTGTTTATCCTTCCGCATGTGCAAGCATAAGTGTAGGAAAAGGAGTAAAAAGTGAAGGCTGCTTAATCATCTCTGGCACCAAAGGATATATATATGTTCCTGCACCATGGTGGAAGACAGATTATTTTGAAGTACGATATGAGAATGCAGAGAATAATCGTAGATTTTTCTATCAGTTGGAAGGTGAAGGAACCCGATATGAGATTGTAGCTTTTGTTAAGTCGATTCAAAATAAAAAGATGCCTTCTGTGTCCAAAGAAATAGGAATTGCCATTAGTCAGATTATGGAGGATTTCTTAAATGAAAAGGATGTAACGAAATTAATGAAGAAATGAAAAAATATTTTTTAGCGTTGTCGTTGTTGGTAATATACACATCTTCTTGTGCTCAGCAGTTTGGCAATGTACAAGAACCGATCTCTTCTATAGAGGTTGAGGCGAGGGAACCCAAAGAAGCCACTGAAATAACCGAACCCCATGAAAAAAACAACTGGGGAGCGAAACTCAGAACTTCAAATTTCCATTTGGGAGTTGACCTTCAGACCAAGTATGTGTGGCGGGGCATGGAGATGATGTCCCAAGACGCGTCTCCTGTTGTCTTCCCTGGTATAAACTATCAATGGAATGGCCTTTATGTATACGCTATGGGTGGATATGCTATAAATGGTAAGTATGCCGAAGTGGACCTCGGGGTTAGTTATACATGGAAAGGGCTGACATTGGGCTTCAGCGACTATTATTATCCAACGATCAATGGTAAGGATGATGAGTATATTGGTGGCAAACATAACGGCCATTGGTTAGAGGCAAGCATAACCTATGCTCCTGAAAAAGTTCCACTTTGGATTACTGTTAGCAATTTCTTTGCTGGGGATGATGATGCTTGTGACGATGGTTCGGGAAACAAGAAACAGGCATATTCTACCTACATGGAAATTGGTACTTATTACGACTTTCTAGATGACAATCGCCTTTCTTTGGCCTTGGGTGTGACGCCAAACAAGTCGTGCTATACCAACTACGAGAAGAAGTTTGCCGTATGCAATCTTGATTTGAAATATACCTATAACGTGCAGTTTAAGAATGGCTGGGCCTTACCTTTGAGTGTAGAATACATCTATAATCCAGCCTTTGACAAATCATACGTTAACTTTGCGGCAAATTTTGCGTTCTAAGATAATGAAGAAACGAAATGCCATCATTATGGCTGCAGGTACCTCTTCGAGATTTGTGCCACTATCTGCCGAATGTCCGAAGGGATTGCTCGAAGTGAAAGGCGAGGTTTTGGTAGAACGTCAGATGCGCCAGTTGAAAGAAGCAGGCATTGCCGATATTACCTTGGTTGTAGGCTATAAGGCGGATTTGTTTGCCTATCTTGGCGACAAGTATGGCGTGGAGATTGTGCTTAATGAAGATTTTGCACGCTACAACAACACCTCGTCATTGATTCGTGTGATAGACAAATTGGACAATACTTTTGTTTGTAGCTCGGATAATTATTTTCCGGAGAATGTGTTTGTGAAGGATTCTTGCGACAGTTGCTATTCTGCCCTTTACGCAGCAGGTGAGACGAATGAGTATTGCCTTACGACCAATGCTGAAGGTTATATCACAGGCGTACGCGTTGGCGGACGTGATGCGTGGTATATGGTAGGGCATGTGTTTTTTAATCATGCGTTTTCTGAGGCATTCCGTAAAATTATGATTGAGGAGTATAAGAATGAAACTACCAAGCAAGGGTATTGGGAGGATTTGTATATTCGTTATCTCGACCAATTGCCCAAGATGAAAATCAACCGCTATAAAGAAGGTGATATCCAGGAATTTGACAGCCTTGACGAGTTGCGCTTGTTTGACGTCAGCTATGTAGGGGATACTCGTTCAAGTGTTGTGAAATCAATATGCAAAAGTCTTAATATCCAGGAGGCAGATGTCTATGGTTTCAAGAACATCAAGCATCATGGAGATTTCCTGCATTTCCAGTTTAAGGTGGGTGATATCACTTATGAGTATAACGACAAGACCGAACCAAGGATAAAAAGATATGAAGACAGCCGTAATACTTGCTGCGAGGCGTGAGAAAGAGTCTCAGGTACCTTATCCTCTCAAACCATTTGCTCCAGATCTTTGTCTTTTGGACAGAACCATAGGAATATTGCGAGATCTGCATTTCTGCAATATCCTTATAGTAGTAGGATACAAGGCAGAAATGTTCGAAAAATATGAAGCGGATGACGTAACGTTGATAGTGAACAAAGACTATGAGTTTACGGCTTCTATGGGCTCCTTGGCCTTGGCCAAGGACTACGTTCACGAAGACTTCCTGCTCATAGAAAGTGATACGTTCTTTGAACGACGACTTCTTGAACAACTGGCTGCACAAACAGAGGGTAATTGCCTTTCTATGACAGAGGAAAGTGGTTCTGGCGATGAGTGCTTTATGGAAACAAAGCATGGCTTTGTGACAAAGATCACCAAAGACCGCCATCATGTATGTCATTTTGAGGGTGAGATGATTGGCGTGAGTCGTATCACGTTGGATACGTTCCATCTGTTGCTGTGCGCATGGGAGCATGCCAGTAATCCATACCTCAACTATGAGTATCTGCTGATGGATGTGACGGATCCGCTCGACCGCCCTGTCCTTGTGCTCAAAAACTTGATTTGGGGAGATGTGGATTGCGAGGAAGACTTCAAGAAACTCCAGAATGTGATTTACCCACGTCTTCGCAGGCGTGAGAATCCGTTCGACCATGACAATCTGATCATGCACTTGCATGACATCTTTCCCAACAAGGATGTTAGTACAGCCGAAATCATTCAGATAGGCGGAATGAGCAACAAGAATTTCCGAGTGAATTTCGAAAACAAGAGCTATGTGCTTCGAGTGCCTGGAAATGGTTCGGAGGGTATGGTGGAGCGCGCAAACGAGGAGTTCAACGCTATCGAGGCATGCAAGATGGGCGTGAATCCTGAGATTCGTTACTTCAACGCAAAGACAGGAATCAAGTTGGCTGATTTTGTTGAAAATGCTGAGACACTCAACGCTGCAACTATACAGCGCCATGACAACATGAAGAAGATAGCCAAAATCTATCAGACCATTCATGGTTCTCGCATTCGCTTGAAAAATGAGTTCAACATCTTTCAAGAGATAGAAAAGTATGACCTGCTGATACAAAAAGCCGGGACTACCATGTATGAGGGATGGGAAGAAGTTCGTCCTCGGGTCATGGCACTTGAAGGATACCTGAATGAACTGGGGGTAGAATTGTGCCCTTGTCACAATGATGCTCTCTATGAGAATTTTATCAAGGCGAAGGATGGAACAATCTACCTTATAGATTGGGAATACTCGGGCATGAATGACCCTATGGCTGATTTTGCCGCACTCTTTATTGAGGCAGACTTCACCAAGGAGAATCAAGACTACATACTGGATAAGTATTTTAATGGAAATATACCCGAGAATGCCTCCCAAAAGATTCTTTGCTATATGATTCTGTGGGATTACCTATGGGCGCAATGGACAGTGATAAAAGAGGCCAAAGGTGATGATTTTGGAACATACGGACGGGATCGTTACGAGAGAGCGATAAGAAATATAAAGAAAATTGAAAAATAAATAGAAATGCAAAAGAGAAAAATAGATTGGGCCACGATGTTGATTCCCTTTGCTATTGTGATAGCATTGATGGCGGTGTTTATGATAGTGCCTGAGGAATCAAAATCTGTAGTTGACACAATGCGTGGATTCTTTGGTGACACGATTGGTATTTACTATCCCGTACTTGCCATTGGTAGCGTGTTTTGTGCGCTTTATGTTGCTTTGAATCCTAATTATGGTAGAATTAAGTTGGGTAATATTGATCAACCTGCATATAGCAATTTCAAGTGGGGTACAATGATTTTTACCTCAACCATGGCAGCCGATATCATGTTCTACTCTTTGATAGAATGGGCCCTATATGGTGCGGAACCTCATTTGGCAGAAATGGGACCTATGGTGATGTGGGCCCCTACATACACATTGTTCCATTGGGGACCTTTGGCTTGGGGATTCTATGTTATTCTTGCGGTCTGTTTCGGTTTTATGATGCATGTGCGCAAACGTGATCGGCAGCGTTTTTCTGAAGCTTGTCGTCCGTTGCTTGGTGACAAGGTTGACGGCTTTTGGGGTAAAGTGATCGATATAACAGCTATCTTTGCCGTAGTCTGTGCCACTGCCACAACCTTTTCGTTAGCTACTCCTCTTTTGACAAAAGCAATGGGTTTTGTGTTTGGTTTCGAAGTTAATACTGTTATTACTATTTGTGTGCTCTTGCTCATTTGTTCTATCTACACCATCACCGTTTTATTTGGAGTAAGAGGAATCAGTAAACTTGCAGGAATCTGTTCGTATCTCTTTTTTGGCATTTTGTTTTATTTCCTTTTCTTGGGAGGTGAAACTCGTTTCATTATAGAGGCAGGTTTTCAGTCACTTGGAAATTTAGCCCAAAACTTCATCGGTCTTTCCACTTATATGGACCCCCTGCGCGAGAATGGTTTCGCACAAAACTGGACGGTATATTATTGGGCCTATTGGCTGGTGTGGTGCGTGGCAACTCCTTTCTTTATAGCTCTTATTTCCAAAGGACGTACCATTCGTAACACAGTTTTCGGTTCATTTGGATGGGGGCTCGCTGGAACCTATATGTCATTTATCATCCTTGGCAACTATGGTCTTGCTCAGCAGATGAAGCATGGGCTGGACGTAACGGGCTATATTGGTAAAGGTGGTGAGATGTATGACGCAATCTTGATGATTTTCAATACGCTGCCTCTTCCTGCTGTAGCCCTGTTGTTGCTTGTCGTCACAATGATAGCCTTCTATAGCACAACGCTTGATGGCATTACTTACATTACTTCGTCTTATAGCTATAAGCATATTTCTGCAGACGAGGAGCCTGCGCGCAAAATTAGAGGATTCTGGGCTTTGTTGCTTATTTTTCTTCCTATAGGTTTGCTCTTTGCTCAAAACTCTCTCTATAGTCTTCAAGGCGTGACGATTATTGCTGCTTTCCCTGTGGGAATACTGCTTGTAATGATAGTTGCCAGCTTTTTCAGAGATTGCAGAAAATGGCTAAGTAATAATCAATGATAAGTTGCATTTAATATATACATGTGTGTGAATATGTCTAAAGAGTCTATACTTGTAAATGGGGTTCCTTTTTATTACGAAAAAGAAACGTTAAACTATGAGGTTTGTGAACCTATGAATCATGACGAAGCTAAGGTTTTATTACGGACTGTAAAAGCTCTGTTTAATGAAAAAGGACTGGAGTTTTATTTAGCTTTTGGCACGTTGTTAGGAGCTATTCGTGAACATGATTTGATACCGGGCGATGAAGATCTAGATGTGTTTATAGAAGACGAGAGTAAACTTCTTGATATTCTTCCATACTTACATAAAAATGGATTGAAATTGATAAGGGCATTAGAGGGTAATACATATTCCTTTAGGTTAGGAACGCATAGTTATATAGATGTCTATATTCTTAGGCCAATACGTAAGTGTAGCTTGTGGAAGTTATACTGTTATGCTCTTGCCAATGAAGATACTCCAAAAAAGTATTTTAAAGAGTATCAAGATATAGAATTCCTTGGTGATGTTTACAAATGCCCCAAAAATCCCGAGAAGTTAATTGAGTTCTGGTATGGGAAAACTTGGAGAACACCCGTTAGAGGTCATAAGTTTATCTATGATACTTGGTCACATCATGTATGGTGGAACTATATATGGCTTCCAACACTTGATTTTATTAATAAATTGACTGGTTATAGAAATCGAAAGATATGACAGAAAGCTTAAATAGCAGAAGTAGAGTAGCAAAAAATACGCTATTTCTATATTTTCGTATGCTTGTCACTATGGCAGTTGGCATATATACCTCTCGCGTAGTGTTGGCAATGCTGGGTGTGAGCGACTATGGTATATATAATGTAGTAGGTGGCTTTGTGGGTATGTTTGCTATGATAAGTGCTTCTATGGCTGCATCCGTACAAAGATTTTTATCTCATGAAATCGGGAAAAAAGAAAAAGGTAATATCATTGCGGTTTTTACCAATGCCGTACTAATTCATTGGGGGCTGGCAGCTCTTATTTTGCTGATAGCTGAAACTATTGGTTTGTGGTTTCTAAATAATAAACTGAACATCCCGTCAGAACGCTATATTGCTGCAAATGTAGTTTATCAGTTTTCTTTAATCACATTCTTAATCGAAGTTGTTAGTGTTCCGTATAATGCGTCATTGATTGCTTTTGAAAAAATGAAGGCATTTGCATATGTAAGTATTATACAGGCCATCCTTAAGTTAGCAATAGTTTATGTTCTTGTATTAGGCGACTTTGATAGATTGATTTTATATGGAGTACTTAATACTCTTGTAGCCTGTTCTATAAGGATTATCTACAGCATTTACGTTAAAAGAAACATTCCAGAATGTAAAAATGATAGGCGTATTCACAAAAAAGAAATACGTCCGATGTTGTCTTTTGCGGGATGGAACATGTTTGGTGCGACTTCTGGAATAGCAACAGACCAAGGTGTCAATATTGTATTGAACATTTTTTTTGGTGTGGTTGTCAATGCTGCAAGAGGTATATCAAATCAAATTAATGCCGCAGTAAGATCGTTTGTCTCGAATTTTCAGTTAGCAGCAAGTCCGCAAATCATAAAGTTGTATGCGGCAGGTGAGAAGGATGAAATGCTAAATCTTGTATTTAACACAAGTCGTTATTCTTTTATTATGATGATGGCTCTCGGGCTACCTATTGTATTTAACGCAGAGTTCATTCTTAATTTATGGCTAGTTACACCGCCGCAGCATACTGTAATATTTGTTCAAATATCTCTATTAACCGGCTTGGGTTACGCGCTATCGCAGCCTTTGAGCTATGCGATGCATGCTTCAGGTAAAGTCCGTAATTATCAAATAGTTGTTGGCATTACGTCGTTTATGTGTCTGCCTGTAACCTATTTAGTGTTAAAATTCGGCGGAGTTCCTGAGAGTGCCTATATAACAGCTTTGGTCTTTGAATTTGTTGTTATGATGGCAAAGTTAGTGATGCTAAAACCGATGATTGGAATTCCCATCCGTCAATTTCTTACAAATGTGGTAGTGAAATGCTATGTGTTGTTTATAATAAGTTCCATTCTTCCTTTTTGTTTGTATCGTAGCTTAGAATCGGGTCTCTTCTGCTTTTTTGTTGAGGCTTTTGTTACAGAATTGTGTGTACTCACAACAAGTTTCTTTTTAGGACTTACTGCTTCTGAGCGAAAGTTTGTTGTTGGTAAGGTTATTCGAATGATTAAAAATGAGAAATCTAATTAACTATTTTATTGTCGCTTTTGCCATACTTTGGTCTGGAGGGGCAGCAACATACGCTTTGTTTAATGATTGGTCAATTTATGGCTTTTTCTTAGGGGTGTGCCTTCTTAAAAAAAGGGGGATAAGTCTTAGTTCGTCTGATTATAGATTGTTGCTATTGCTCAATGGATTGGTGTTTGTACAAATGATGGTATGTGGTGGTAGTTTCACGACTATGATACATCAAGTCTTGATAGCTACATGCGCCTATTTTGCAGCCAAATTGGTTGCAAAAGATTTTGCGCCTTGCTTTGTAAATATTATGGTGCTGTTTGCTGCAATTAGTTTGCCTTTTTATATAGCTGCAAATACTGGATTCTATGGAACCCTTCTTTCCATAGCAGATGGCTTGCCTCAATTGGGTGTTGACAATATGATAGCAAACGGTAAGCAAACAGACCTGCATACCCTTTATCTGTATAATGTATATGATTCAGACTTCTCTGTAATGAATCTTAGACGAAATCCAGGTCCTTTTTGGGAACCAGGAAGATTTACAATTTTCTTAAACTTGGCTATTGTTATAAATTTGTTTTATTTCAAGGAGACCGTTTTTTCAAAAAAGAGTATAATTCTTATTTTGGCAAATATTACTGCCATGTCTACTACAGGTATAGCTGCGATGGTTGTGATATTCTTTGCTTATTCAATAAAAGGTAATATGTCGCTGATGAAGAAAACTATTGTTGCGTCAGTTCTACTAGCTTGCTTGCCGACGATTCTTTCTTTAGATTTTATGTCAGATAAAATTGGCGAGGAAATGGGCAGTGATGCGACGTATTCTCGATTTGGTGCCATTGCGTATCATATGACACAGATAGAACAATCTCCTTTCTTGGGGTTTGGACCATTTCTCAGTACTGTTTTTGGTCGAGATTTGGCTTCTAGTCCTAATGGTGTGTCTGATTCAGTTAGATTTTTTGGTATTCCTGTGGCTATATATATATGGTTCTTGTTGTATCGAGGTACTAAAGTATATGTGATTGGAAAGTTCGAACGAATAGTCGCTTTCGTGGTATTAATGATGCTCGCTTTTACCCAAACGATTATGATGAGTCCATTTTATTATATGTTGTATTTCTTTGCGAATTCAAGGGGTAAAACAATTAAAAAAAATGCTTGATTTTCTTCTTTTCGAGAACTACCGTTTGGCTCAACATCATAAGCTTGATGTTTTAATCATAGCCAAAATGCTTAAAAGCCAAGGTTTTAAGGTTGCTATTTTTGATATCTATCATGAGGACAAAGATAGTGATATTGAAGGTATACCTGTGCTACATTGGGCTTCTAAGGCTTCCGTTCCGGATGATTCCTGGATGCTAAGAAAGCATTCTGTTTTTGGGACAATCATCAAATCCTCTTCGTTTCGGAGACAGCAGCATAGTTATATGCAGGAGGTTAAGTCCTTTATTATAGACAAGGCTAACAACTTCTATTGTGGTTCATACCACAATGGTATGTCGACAGTTCTTTTCGATATACCAAAACCTTGTTATTGGTGGGGCTTGAGAAGTGAAAGATTCCGTTTTTCGATTCGGAAAATGATACCTTCCCCACTTTTTGGATTACATGTTCTTGAAGAACGTAAAAGGTTTATTAATAACCCTTGTCAACGCTTGTTCGTTAGTAACCAAATAATCATGGATGAGCATGAACGATTGGGTGTTCCACGCGACAGAATGATTATTCGCGAAGAACGAGTTGTTGAAAAGAATTCTGAGGCATGTCTTCAAGCATTGGATAAAACTCTTTCATTTCTCGTAATAGGGCAATTACGTCAATCCAAGCATGTTCCTTTCACAATAGAAGCGTTCCGATTGGCAAATATGGATGGTGCTACACTTAAACTTATAGGGCGTGCGCAAGATGAATATGAAAAGAAAATCCAGTCTGCTATATCTAATGACAAACGTATCATTAGGCAAAATGCGTTTTTGGAGTATGGTGATTTTAATAAACACTTTTCTGAGTCCCATTTCGTGGTGTTTGCCGACGAGCAAGGTCCATCATGTATAACGAATGGTACCATGACAGAGGCTCTCATTAATCATCGTCCGATTATCTGTCCTAACTATAACCCATATAAATATTATATTGAGAAGTATAATATCGGTCTTATGTATGAAGCGGGAAGTGTTGAATCTTACGCAGCTACAATGAAAAAAGCAAAAGATATAGGGGTAGAGTATTTTCAGTCTTCAATTGATCAGTTTCTTAAAACGCTCAGTTTTGATGTGGTTGCAAAGAAACTAGTTGAGGATATAGGACGCCTTGATAATAGTATTACGCAAAGAGATTCTTGTTTCGTTAATAATCGTTTCTAACTATTATACTCATGGGTAAGTTATATATTGTGTGCAATTCTTATAATCCTAATACGGCTCCGACAAATAGATTACTAAGTTTTGTACAGGGTTTCTCAGAACTTGGTGTTGAGGCAGAAGTTGTTTTTCTTGTGCCTAACTCAGATATGAGTAAGGTTGATAATAAGTATCCTCATGTTACTTTTAAGTATATGTGGAGAAAATTACCTTTTTCTAATCGAATTATCAATAAACTTGCAGAAGATTATTATGGTTGGAAATTTGCAAAAAGTCTGAAACCTGGCGATGTCGTATTTCTGACTAATTTTGGTAATATATTTTTTAAAGTTATAAATAGAAAGGGTGTGAAAGTTGTTCATGAGAAAACAGAACATCCTGATGTTTATAGTTTTAAATGTTTTAATGTCAATCGTTACAAACGTGAAGTAAAGAAAGTAGATGGAATGTTTGTTATTTCAAGTGCACTTAAAGATTATTATGCATCTCTCGGCTTATCGAAAGACAAGATAGAGATAGTAAACATGACAGTTGACAGTAATCGTTTTATAGGTCTTAAAAAACAACCCTCTGAAAAGTATATTGCCTATTGCGGCACTGCTTCTAATAATAAAGATGGAGTAGATGAACTCATTAAGTCTTTTGCAATTGTACATAAGGTTCTTCCAGAGGTAAAACTATATATTATCGGCAAGACACCTGATAAGGATGATGCTTCTGGCAACTTGAATTTAATAAATAATCTTGGAATAAAAAAATCAGTTGTATTTACAGGTATTGTATCAGCTGCAGAAATGCCGCAAATATTGAAAAATGCTGCAGTTCTTGCTCTTGACCGTCCAGACTCTTTACAAGCTCAATGCGGATTTCCGACAAAACTCGGAGAATATCTTCTGACAGAAAATCCTGTTGTAGTAACAAAAGTAGGTGATATACCTCTATTCCTAAAAGATGGAGAAACAGCACTTATTGCTGAAGAGCGTGATCCTCAAGATTTTTCTTCTAAACTTATTTGGGCTCTTCAAAATCCTGAAGAAGCGTCTAAAATAGGTAAAGCAGGAGCACTTGTGGCTATGAGAGAATTTAACTATCTTAATGAAACCAAAAAAATTATAGACGTTATAAAAAGACTATCGTGAATAGAATAAAGAGTTTGTATTTGGAGTTGATAAAGATTATATCTCCAGTTAGACATGCTCGTCTGATTGGAGTGAATCTTGGAAGCAACTGTTTGATATATCGTAGTATGGAATGGCCTTCCGAACCATATCTTGTGACAATTGGTAATAATGTGCAGCTTACCCGTGGAGTTGCCATTCATACGCACGGGGGGGTAATGTTGTAAGACGTAAAATACCTGACTTTGATGCATTTGGAAAAGTTGTGATTAAGGATTGGGCTTATGTCGGCGCTCATGCTCAAATAATGCCGGGAGTTACTATAGGCGAAGGTGCAATGGTAGCTGCAGGTTCTATTGTTACTAAATCTGTTCCTGATGGGATGGTGGTTGCAGGTAATCCTGCTAGAATTATCTGTTCTGTAGATGAGTTTCTTGAACGGAACGTACCATATAATATGCATACAAAAGGTATAAGCGAAAAAGAAAAAAAGTGTCGCTTACTCAGTAGCGATGAAAAAAAGTTCTTAAAAAAGTGATAACACCTCTTCGATACAGGAAAATGCCAAAGATATTTCACATAGTATGTGTTCGGGTTTATAAATGATTTGTGGTATTATTTTAAAATATTATGACGATAAAGTATTTTCTCAAAGTATATCCTCCCAAGCGTATGTGGAGGAAGTTTTGGATTGGGCTAACATGTTTGCCCATGTTGCCTCAGCATAGGGCTAAATTGTTAAAACTTGGAGGGGTGGATATTAAGGGACGTGCTATGATATATGGTGGTGTTGGGATAGATACCGTCGCGCCAGATCATATACATATAGGTGATAATACAGCCATAACATCAGGGGTTAAAATATTGACTCATTACCTTGACCCTAGTCAAGCGGGGAGACATTTTCGCATTGGAGATGTAACGATAGGTAAGAATGTGTTCATTGGTGTAAATGCTGTAATATGCAATTCTGTATCAATCGGTGATGGTGCAATCGTCGGTGCGGGTAGTATTGTGACCAAAGATATCCCTCCTTATCAGTGTTGGGCTGGAAATCCTGCTCGATTTATAAAGGAGCGTGCTCATTAAAATACAAATTAAACTGGAAATGAAGAAAGTTTCAATTCTTGTGTCGACTATTGATTCTGGTGGAGCTGAAAAGCAGGCTGTTTTGCTTGCTTCCCAACTTTCCTTATATACAGAAGTCAATTTACTTATACTCTATGGAGATTATGCTGAGTACCAGCACAATGTAGCTATCCTTGCTGAAAGTACTGTAAAGGTTCATAAGCTTGTTGGTTGTATGCTCTCAAAAATAAGACAGGTCAGGAGAATAATTAAAGTGAGCGAAACAGGTGTGCTCCTGAACTACCTAACACTGCCTGACTTTGTTGGCTCGTTGGTGGGACGTATGTGTGGTATTAGAGTCTATAACGGCATTCGTAATTCTAGAATGCCAAAAGCCAAGATCCTTATGGAGAAAATTGCACATAACTATTGGGCTTCAGGTACTATCTATAATTGCTATTCTGGTGCTGAGTATTTTGCTAATTTGGGATTTATAAGAAAGAAAAATATTGTTATTCCAAATTGTTTTCCAAATATAGAAGCACCGATAATTCGTCCAAATCATGAGATTAAGACAATCATAACTGTAGGACGTTTTGATCCGCAGAAGGATTATAAAACGCTTATAGAGAGTGTTGCGAAATTGGCACGGAATGATTTTCGTCTTTGCATTGTCGGTTATGGTGTTCTTGAGAGGCAAATTCGTGCATGGGTGAAAGAATGTAATATAGAAAACAAGACGGATATTTTCATTAAGCCCAATAATGTTTCGGAGTTAGAGCGAAATGCAGATATCTATATCTCAACAAGTCTCTTTGAGGGAACTAGTAATAGCATAATGGAAGCATTGAATTGGAGTTTGCCCGTAGTTGCCACCAATGTTGGTGATAATGAACGTTTGGTAATAGATGGTAAAAATGGATATTTGCATGCCATAGGCGATACAAGAGGGATTGCGGAATCTTTAAGCATTCTATTGGATTCTTCAGAACTTCGCAACAAAATGGGGACGAAAAGCAATCAAATCCTCAGGGAGAATTATTCAATGGAGATATTTGAAAAGAGGTATGTCGAATTAATAGAAGAAGAAAACTAATAGATTATGAGAACAGTATTTATTGGTGCGCACGAAACCCCCAATGGAATAAACTCATATACGTTTAATCTTGCTTTGGCATTAAAGCACCGTGGATTTGAATCCAAAGTTTTGGCTTTTGGAACTTGCTCTAAAGTGTTGGATTATAATGGGGTAACAATCAAACAATATAAAACTTATGGTAGTACTATAACAAGTCTTCCGGCATTGTATATAAAATCTCTTCCTTACCTAATAAAACATCGAAAGGAAATAGATTTAGTGTCTTACCAGACTGTAACATTTTCAGTGATTCCTTCCTTGGTGTGTCGTCTATTCGGAATGAAAACGTGCGCTATAATTCATAGTTTGCCAGAGGATAGTCCCAAACATAGTCCTTTGAAGAAACAGATGATGGTTGCGGCAATGAGATTGGCTTTGGCTTTAACTTCTAATGTAATCACTGTTAGTAACACAAAGGCACAAGAAGTCTATGAACGATACAAAAAAAAATGCATTATATTACCGTGTGGTGTTTTTCTCCCAGAGAATGAGGTGTTGAATACTAATATTTTTAAAAAAAATGGCATTAAGCCTGGCTCTTTTTTCTTAACTATTGGGCGTGTTGATCCTATAAAAAATATAGAAACATTGATAGACGCCTTTAAGCAGCATGACCATGGTGAGTATCAGTTAGTGATAGGGGGTGATGTTGACAATGCTTATGGAAAAACGATTTTAGAACGAGCAAAAGGTTGCAAGAATATCATTTTTCCTGGAGTTGTATATGGCGAGGCTAAGGCTGCTTTGCTTCAAAATTGTTTGGCGTATTGTCTTGTTTCGTCATCGGAAGGGTTGCCTATTGCTTTGTTAGAAGGTATGTCGTATGGAAAAATTCCTGTGGTAACACGTATTCCTTCTATTCAGGAAGTACTAGAAAAATACAATATAGGCCTTTGGAGTGTTGTGAAAAACGTAGGGCAGCTTGCATGCAATATGAAGACAATAGAGGACGAATATGAAAAGTATTCTGGGCAAGGAAAAATAGCCCAGGAAATTGTTGAACAGAATTATACTTGGCCTCATATTTGTGACAAGTTTTTAAACATGGTAAAAAAGTTTTGAGATGAGAATACTGATAACGGGAGTCCACGGTTTTGTAGGATCAAACTTGGTGAAGTATCTCGCTAAAGAGAATACTATCTATGGATTGGACATTGTAAAACCAGAGAAAGAAGGTGTGAAATGCACCTTTAGTTGGGATGCGTTGGATACTGAGGACGCAATGCCTGAGATTGATGCTGTGATACATTTGGCAGGTAAGGCACACGACACACGCAACAAGAGTGCAGCGGATGTTTACTTTAAGGTGAACACAGGACTGACACAAAAGATATTCGATTGGTATATGGCTTCGCCTACTGCAAAGAAGTTTGTGCTCTTCTCTACTGCCAAGGCTGCTGCGGAGTGTGTGCCAGAGATTTTAAGAGAAGATGTAACGCCAACTCCTAAGGGTCCTTACGGCGAAAGCAAGATTAAGGCAGAGGACTATATCTTGGATGCTTTGGAGAAGCAGGGTGTGTCGCGCAAGTCAATGAGCAGTGTGGTGCCGGGAACAGACAGGCCAAAGAACGGCAAGGAGGTGTATATCTTCCGTCCTTGCATGATACATGGTCCTGGCAACAAGGGCAACCTTAACTTGCTGTATGGTGTGGTGAGCAAGGGAATACCTTGGCCTCTTGGTGCATTTGAGAACCGCAGAACATTCACCTCGGTGGAGAATATCTGCTATGCCGTGAATGGTGTGCTGACAAAGGATGTGCCTTCTGGCATTTATAACATGGGTGATGATGAGGCTTTGTCGACCAACGAGCTGATAAAAGTGATTTGTGACACTCTTGGCAAGAAGGCTCATATCTGGCATATACCTCAAGGATTGATGAATGGTGTGGCCAAGATAGGAGGTTTGCTTCACTTGCCATTGAATCCTTTGCGTATGCAGAAGCTGACAGAGAATTATGTAAGCTCGAATGAGAAGATAAAGAAGGCTCTCGGAATAAAGCATTTCCCCGTGCAGGCACGCGAGGGATTGAAACAGACTATTGCTTGCTTTGCAAAGCAGTAGGTTAACATGGATAAAGGTAGTATCAGAGGGGGTGTTAGTGAAACTGTTTTTTGAACTGATACAAGTAAGCATTGGCAGCAAGGAGAAACTGTCTTCAGTCCCTTCAACTGCTGAATGGGAGAAACTGTTTGTTTTGGCTGAGAAACATGCGGTAATTGGAATGTGCTTTCATGGCATTCAAATTCTGTATAAGTATCAGTCAAGTCAGATGGTGAATCTGCCTATTAAACTCAAGATGCAATGGCTTGGTATAACTTCCAACATACAGATTGAGAATGATCTGCTGAACAAACGGGCTAAAGAGGTTACATTGCTGTTTGCAGAAGGTGGATTCGATTCTGTTGTGCTAAAAGGGCAAGGCATTGCGCGGCTTTATAGCGATAGTTCTCTACGTCAAAGTGGCGACATTGACCTATGGGTAAAAGGAAGCCGAGAGGATGTTATAGCTTTTATGTATTGGAAAAAATGGAAGGTTGGCAGAAGTGTTGTGCACCATACTGATGTTGAAATTTTTTCTGACGCGAGCGTGGAGGTACATCACTATCCGAGCTATACCTATTCTCCCATCAGATGGCTGAAATATAAGAAATGGTTTCGAGAGCAGGAGAAGATACAATTCAAACAGATGGATAGGTCTGTTGGTTTCTGTTGTCCTTCATTGGAGTTTAATTTGGTGTATGTGTTGCTGCACATCTACAGACATGTGTTCCATGAGGGAATAGGATTGAGGCAGCTAATGGACTATTATATGGTGCTGCAAGCTGCAAGTAAGTCAAAGAATGAGAACTCGGAATTGCGGGAGTTAGCAATGAAGATATTGCGAAGGTTTGGCTTAGAGAGATTTGCAGGTGCCGTGATGTATGTGGAGCAGCTGGTTTTTGGCATGAAAGATGATATGCTTCTTTGTTCTCCTAATATTAAAGCAGGTCGGTTCTTGCTTAATGAGATTATGCGCGCAGGTAACTTCGGTAAGTATGATGAGCGTATACAGAATGCACACAAAGGAGGTCTTCTTGCTCTATATCTTAGCAACATTAAACGTCTGTCGCATTACACAAAGTACTATCCATCCGAAGTACTTTGGGCTCCATTTTGGAAAGTAGGACATTTTTTTTGGAGAAGGGCAAAAGGTTTTTAACCTGTCTTTCTTTGTCTTTTTCTTGAATACGAGCTGTCCAAAAGCTGCCCAATGACATTAATTGTTAGGCGAATCATTAAGGTCATTTTTTCACGATGATAGAGTCTTTTTAAACGGAGTGTAGCTATGCCTTTTTGATGAGAAAACAACGTCTACCGGTCTGCTTGCAATGGAATGTTATAAGCAGTGCTATAATTCTAATAGCTGATGTCATGCAATTACTTGCATGTTCTATTCCTAAGAGAGCTGATTCTGTAGTAACTGATATCGTGGTTTTGATACCCTAGAAAAGGTGTTTAAAATTAAGGCCTTCAAAGAATCCTTGAGAGTATGGTTAGCTCTCAGTTTTTTTCTTAAAGAAACGAATAGAAGAAGGTAGTAGTGTGTGGTGTGATTATGTGATATACTAATGGTAGTAAGAGTGGCAAATAGATATAAAGTTGAGGCTTTCAAAATACTTTCTGTCACAATTCGTGAAGAGAGTAATTCCAAGTTGTTGAAAACGTTGAAACCTGGTAGGTATCCTTTTTATGATCAAGGCATAAGCGAAGACTTCTTTGCGCATAATGTGAATGTCTCTGCAATCGTAGGAAAGAATGATGCAGGAAAGTCTTCTTTGTTGGATATCATGTTCCGTATGGTTAATAATTTTAGCGCTTATTTGGTGGGAAATTCGATGAAGCGAAGAAGTGCGGATGTTATTTATTATATACCGGGTATCTACGCTGAACTTCATTATCAGATGGACGATAAAAAGGGTGTCTTGTATAATTATAACGATGTTGTGGCTCTGTCTTTTGGAGAAAAGAAATATCTATTATCAGACCATAAACTAATGAAGGATTCTCGATTTGATGACTTTGAGCATTGCTACAGACCATCTTCCTTAAAACGGAGAGAAATGGCGAAATGCTTCTTTTATACGGTTGTAATGAACTATGCTTTGCAAGCCTATAATTCATCTGATTACCAAGATGAAAACGCCTGCGATTTTGAGACTGATAACAAAATCGGCAGTGATTCTTCTGGAAATTGGATAAATAGCTTGTTTCATAAGAACGATGGTTATGCTTCGCCTATAGTGTTAAACCCATATAGGAATGATGGTGTTATCGATATGAAGACGGAAACAAGTTTGACTAGAAGCAGATTGGCTGGTATAATGATAGAGGCTGAGGAGAAAAATCGAAGTTTCATAGACGGGTATCGTCTTCATCATATTGGGTTTGAGTTTAATCCCTATCGGATTCTTTTAAAAATGCCTGAACGTTATCGCAAAGAGGACTTAGTGACATTTGAGACTATGTTTAGAAATAATTATGGAACCAGGTATTCTATTGCGAGGTGCGTCTTGCGAAATTATGGAATCCACATGGGTGAGGTAAGCTCTTTGTTTGCATGGGCTTGCATTTATTTGGTTTATAAAACTCTTTCTATTCCATCCAAGTATCCAAATTATGCAAGCTATGCTTTTTTTGGGGACTTAGATATGATAGATGGTAAATTGCGTGACGCTGTCGATAGAGAAAAGTTGAAGATTTTGATAAAGGAAATCTTGGTTGATAAGTCGCATATAACAACCAAGATAAGGCAAACGCTTCTTTTCCTGAAAAATTTCACGACTATGAGTTTTCAAAATGTAGATTTTGACTATTCTTATTATAAAAAATGGTTGAGGAAGAAGAAGAATGATTCCTCGCTTGAAGCTACTATGGAATTATTACCTCCTCCTATTTTTGACTCTAAGATATATTTGAGAAGACAAAACGGACAGGAAGAGATACCTTTCTATAAGCTAAGCTCAGGTGAAAGACAATTCTTATTTATGATGAGTTCTATTATATATCATGTTGTGAATATAAAGTCGGTGCCTACAAATCGTGTGGCTTATCGCTATTTGAACATTGTGCTGGACGAGGTGGAGATGTGTTTTCATCCAGAATATCAAAGGACTTTTATTTATAACCTTCTGAACGCCATAGACCGATTGCATTTGAATACATATTGCAGTTTCAATATCATCATCACTACTCATTCTCCATTTCTTTTGTCCGACATTCCTCAAAGCAATGTGTTGTATTTGGAAAATGGAGAAGTAGTTGACAAGAGCGAAATGCAAAATCCTTTTGCTGCCAATGTAAACGACATCCTTTACCAAAGTTTCTTCCTTAGCAATGGTTTTATGGGGGAGTTTGCAAAGCAGAAAATCATCAAGATGATTAATGAAGTTAACAACAATAAGTTTGATAAACAGAAAGTTCTTGAATTGGTGGATTTAGTGGGTGAGCCTATCTTGAAAGAGCGATTAAAGGATTTGATTGAGGAGAATTTGCAATGAGACGTATTTTGATAGATGATAGTATTAGAGCGATTGCCGAAAAATACAAAATACAATTGGATAAAGGAAAAGGAAAGTACAATTCTCCACGTAAAAATTTAAACACGTTGAAAAATGATCTGAGATTGGATGCTAAGCAGAAGAAGTATGTGGAATTGATCATTGACAAATGGGAAAAGCTGATTCTATTAGAACCACCATTTAATAGGACTATAAGTGAGTTCGAAAAAATATATTCTGCAGATGAGGTTTCTCAAGTGGAAATTAATTGCGGTTCTCCAAAAGACGGAATAAAGTTTTACAAGAAAGTGGTGGATGCAATGCGGTACGATTATGTACAAGAAACCATATATAAGGATATTGTCAAGAAGCTTGGTATTAGGACGTGTGTGTATTGCAACGCTCAGTATGCTTTTTCTTATTCATTAGGCAATGATGATTTTATAAATTATGAGATAGAACATTGGATGCCCAAAAGTAAGTATCCTTACCTCTGTACGTCTTTCTTCAATCTTCAACCGTCTTGCCCGAAATGCAACAAGATGAAATCAAATAAAGATGACATACTCCCATTTTGTCTTTTTACTCATAACGTTGAAGATTTGAATCCTTTTGAATTTTCTGTAGATAAAGGCTCATGTGCTTTGTTCTTAGCCACAAATGATAAAGAGAAACTAAGAATATCTTTTAAGGCGAAAGATGAACAACTTGGTGAGAATATGAATATTCTGTTTCATATCACAACTCAATATCAGGCTCATAAGGATATTGTTGAGGAGTTGATATGGAAACAAAAGATATACAATCAAACCATCTTGGATATCTATAGAGATAGCTTCAAAAGTTTAGGTTTTAGAAAGTCTGACTTCAATCGATTTATTCTTTCAAACTATGACATGGAAGAAGATATCCTCAAAAGACCTCTCTCTAAAATGATGCAAGATATAGCCAAACAGCTTGGCATTGTTAAATAGCAATGTAAACGCATAAGAATTTGTAATTTATAAAATTTGCCATGTTTTGATAAAATAAATAACGATGATAACTTATATTTTTATCTTCATTCTACTCTTAGTAGCAGAACTCGTGTATTTCCGCATTGCGGACAAGTACAACATAATTGACAAGCCAAACCAGAGGTCGTCGCACTCAACGATAGTGTTAAGAGGCGGTGGCACCATCTTCCTGATTGGGGCATGGGTGTGGAGTGCATTCTTTGGATTTGAATATCCATGGTTCTTGGCAGGTTTGACACTAATAGCAGGTGTGAGCTTCGTGGACGATATTCGTTCGTTGCCCGATTCTGTGAGACTAGTGGCGCAGTTTGCTGCAGCAGCCATGGCGTTCTATCAGCTGGGCATTTTGCATTGGAACATGTGGTGGGTTGTGCTTGTTGCACTCATTGTGTATGTTGGGGCAACAAACGTAATTAACTTTATGGATGGAATAAATGGTATAACGGCCGGGTATGCTTTGGCAGTTTTGCTTCCATTATTTGCCGTCAATAGTAATGGCGGTTTTGTGGATCAGTCATTGGTATTTACTACAATTATTGCGACGCTGGTGTTTTGTATCTTCAATTTTCGGCCGAAAGGCAAGGCGAAATGCTTTGCTGGTGATGTGGGGTCTATAGGAATAGCGTTCATCATGTTGTTCTTGTTGGGAAATGTGATAATCAAAACGCAGGATGTCACATGGCTGATATTCTTATTGGTATATGGCGTGGATGGTTGTTTGACCATTATACACCGTATCATGTTGCATGAAAATCTGGGGGAAGCCCATAGAAAGCATGCCTATCAGATCATGGCGAATGAGTTGAAGTTAGGACATGTACAGGTTACATTGCTATATATGACCATACAGATGTTGGTGTCATTTGGGTTTGTATATCTCTGTCCCAATACCACACTTTACCATTGGGTGTATATGATAGGGGCTTTGGCAGTGTTGGCATTAGCGTATATCTTATTTATGAAGCGCTATTATCACTTGCACGAGGACTATCTTCGCTCTCTGAAACAATATCAAAAATAGGAAATTCAAGACATGAATGTCATAGACGGTACGAAAGTGCATAGTGTCATGGTTGAGATTCATGTTTACTCGTTTGCATCAATTATGAAAATCAATAAAGACTTTTTAGCTCATCTTTTTGAACAGGCTCAAGTGAATCCTCGCTTGCGCCAGAATTATGACTTGCGTACGTCTGAGAGGGATCATTCGCAGCGTATGCTCAATGCGTTGTTGCCAGGGACGGTCGTGCCTATTCACCGTCATCCGCAGAGCACGGAGAATGTTTTCCTCTTGTGTGGGAAGCTGGTGGAGGTGGTCTATGACAATGAGGGCAACGAGACGGACCGCATCCTGCTTGACCCCACCGCTGGCAGCTACGGTTGTGTGGTGCCGCAAGGGGCGTGGCACACGGTAGAGGTCTTGGAGCCTTCTGTCATCTTCGAGGCGAAGGACGGAGGGTTTGGTGAGGACGGTAGCGAGACGCTGGATGCCTTCAAGGCCAAGAAGGCGGAGAGCATGAAGCAGGCTTCGCCTACTGCAGCGCCTTTCTCCAACAGCCTCGGCGATCTCAAAAAGAACATCGAGTATCTGATTGGCATGGAACGCCAGTCGGGGAGCATGGAGGTCATTACACCGCTCTACGTCTCGCGCATGCTGAATGTGCCACTGGAGGATGTGGAGAAGGTGATGGGGGAGATGGGAGTGGTATGAAGTGCCGATAATAGTGTTTTTCATCGCTATTGAACGTGTTTTTCTCGCCTGGGCATCAAATCTTTTTGAAAAATATCTATTGTACAGATATTTTTCGTACCTTTGTCTTTGGTAATCATAGCGATTATCGTTTGTGATCCTTGTGGCTCTGCGCAATGAAGGATGTAACGGTTCTCGTTAAATGCAAGCTACCATACAATTATATGTTGTAGAACCTATACTAAATACAGAATAAAAAATCGTTTAAAATATGTATATATCCAAGATTCACATCATAGGTTATAGAAACTTCAAGGATAAGACCGTTGAATTTCATGAAGGAATAAATGTTATTATTGGTCCCAACAATGCAGGAAAAAGCAACTTGTTGCGAGCATTGGATTTGGTGTTGAATACTGATACATCGAAAAAACTTACTTTGTTCGATTTCTGTAGAAATTGTACAATCAATGAGTTGAAAACTGCTGCCCCAAAAGTCCGCATTGAAGTTTTCTTTTCTGAAAGTAGTGAGGAAAGTTCCGATTCAGAGGAATTGGCAATGGTGGCTTTGTGTTTGACTAAACTGGAGCATCCATACGAAGCTCAGATAACCTTTGATTTCTTTTTGCCGCAAGAGGAGGAAACTGAATATCTACAGTCTGTCTCGGAAGTTTCAGAACCCGATAAAGTTTGGAATATTATAAGAGATGAATATCTGAGGCGATATGTTTCACGCATGTGGGCAGGTGATCCGATAAACCAAGCAAGGTTGGATGGTGGCACTGTTGATAAAATCGATTTCGAATTTCTTGGCCCGATTAGAGATGTTGAAAGAGATTTGTTCTCAGGTAAATCTCCATTACTTCGGGAGGTCTTGAATTTCTTTATCGATTACGAAATCAAATTTGACACGACGAAATCAAAAGACGTGCAGAATTCTGAATTGAAGGACAGGCATTTGGAATTTACAAATTGTGTTGAGCCGTCCTTGACCAAAATAAACGAGCGTCTGATAAAGGGAAAAGAGCAAATCCTTGACTATGCAAAACAGACAGGAGCTTCAGATTTTCATGGGGCTGTTCCTGATTTTAGTGGAACGCTATCAGAGCCTGATTTCTTGGCAGCTCTTCAACTGATGATAAAGCATGAGACGGGAATGGATGTTGCTGCAACACACAATGGCTTAGGTTATAATAACCTTATATATATGTCTCTGTTGTTAGCAAAGATGCAAGCAAATGCAGACGAAGGATACTATCGGCAAAATGCAAAAGTATTTTCTGTATTAGCTATAGAAGAGCCTGAAGCCCATTTGCATTTGTCCCTTCAGTATAAATTCTTGAAATTCTTGATAAATGAACAAGTAAATAAAAAGAAGGTTCGTCAGTTGTTTGTTACGACACATTCAACAGAAATAACTTCTGCTGTATCATTGGATGAACTAATATGCTTGTACAATGACATGAACGGTGAAGTTTCTGTAGCATATCCAGGCAAATTGTTTGGAGACAATTCTGATGATAAAGAATCTAAACAATATGTACAACGATTCTTAGATGCGATAAAATCAGACATGTTGTTTGCAGACAAAGTGTGTTTTGTTGAAGGAAAGGCAGAAGAACTACTCGTTCCGGTATTTGCTGAATATATGGATAAAAGCCTTGAAGATGGACATGTAGCAGTAATAAGTACAGGTGGGCGTTATTTTACTCATTTTCTGAAGTTGTTTGATACAATTCGTGATACCTCTGCAATATCCAAGAAAGTGGTCTGCCTTACAGATAGAGATCCAGTATGGAGGGAAGGAGACAATGGCTCATTTGAGTGCTGTTATCCTTTTGAAAAGGATAAAGAAGGCTATGAATACCTAGAACATTCTGACGATTTAATCAATGCATACAAAAACCATCCCAACATAAAGATATATAGTCAGGATGCAAATAAAGGCAAAACTCTGGAATATGATTTAATGTTGCATAATTCTACGTCTGAAATACTTTTGGTAAATGGCTTGCCAAACAAAGATGAAATAAGAGAAATTCAAGCAACATCCTTTCCTGCTTGTTTGGAAAAGCTGCGTAAGTCCAAAGAAAATCACCGCATCAAAGAATCCTTAAATAATAGTTTGTGGTCTGACGATGACAAGAAGAAAGCCTTATTGGCAGCACGCTATCTCAATTCTGTGGGCAAGGGTGAAAACGCTTTGGAACTTTCCATTGCGTTGAGAGAAAACTTGACAAAACAAGGGTCAGAGCGTAAGGATTTTATCATACCACAATATATAAAAGAGGCATTGGCATGGCTACTAAAGTAATCGAATCAAATACTCCAATAGACACAGAGCAGTATTTTCTTGTTAAGGCTGGCCCGGGTGCTGGAAAAACATATTGGTTAATTCAGCATATAAAACATGTATTGGCAACGTCTAATCGACTTGGAAAGATGAGAAAAATAGGTTGTATTACATATACGAATATTGGCGTTAGAACTATACATAGCCGATTGTCAAATAGTGCAGACAGAGTCGATGTTTGCACAATACATAGTTTTCTGTACGACAATATTATCAGACCCTATTTTCATTTCATTGCAGCAGAAGAAGGTTTTGCTATTGACAAGTTGAAAGTTGTTGATGATACAATAATGGCAGACTGGAAAACCTTAGATGAAATAAAGAGAGCTATCAAAAAAAGATACTATGATGATGATATCTTAAAGCACGCTCTATCTCTTTCTACTTGGCGTTTTGACAAAGGTGAACTGAAATTCAAACCACCACATCCGGTAAAAATATCTGGCTATTCCATAGCACAAATGTTTTATGATGAATACAAAAAACACACATGGGGGCGTGGGGTTATGCACTATGACGACGTGTTGTATTTTGCATACAAGCTAATGGAAAAATTCCCATTTATTGCTCATGTTATAAATGCAAAATATCCGTATATATTCATTGATGAGTTCCAAGATTCCACGCCTGTTCAGGTGGAAATACTAAAGAAAATTGCTTCCACTAATTTTTCTGTAATAGGTGTAATTGGAGATAAGGCACAGGCAATATATGGATTTGCTGGCACAGACCCGAAATTGTTTGATAAATTCTCGTTAAATGAAATGAGAACATACATAATACAAGGGAACAGAAGAAGTAGCAAGGAAATAATTGATCTGTTGAATAAAATACGCTCCGATTTGCAGCAATATTCAGTGAATAATATTCATTCAGATAAGCCTGTATTATACGTTGGCGATGCCATCTCGTGTTATAATGAGTTTAAAAGGCAATGTGGTAATACAGAGGTCGTTACATTGTCATATGCAAAGGTTACGTCGAATGCGTTAAGAAAGCAGATGGGGCAAATACCGCAAAATGAAGATTTGTTTAATACAACTCAAGATGCTAACTGGAAAAGAGTTAAGATGCTTCGAAATAGTGTAACGGCCATAGAATATGGATTAGCAGGGGCGATAAAGGATGCACTAAAAGAGATGAAGAAAATCGTAGATGATGAGCATACACAAATAAAGTTACTTAGTAGAATGCTTAAAGATTATGACACTTATAAGAGCGAAAGCCTTGAGTTTTTTTTGAAATATCTAAAAGAAAACTTAAGATTAGACGTGTCAAGACTAAATAAAGGAAAAGCTAAGGACTTTTATTCAAGTAAGACATATTCAGATTTCGCCTTGTATATATCGTCACCTGACATAAAGGATTTAACGGATAAGACTATCCATAAAGCAAAGGGCGATGAGTTTGATAATGTCATGGTTGTGCTAGGAGAAGAGCTTGATATTAAATTCTTGACGAATCCAAAACTTGATGATATAAAGGATGAACAAAGAGTTTATTATGTTGCTATTAGTCGTGCCGCAAAGAGATTGGCTATATGTGTTCCTACATTATCGCAAGCGAACGAGAACACATTAGCAGCTTTGCCAATAGATATAAAACGAGTATAAATGATTGCGGGCTTTCGCAATAATCATTTGATAGTCAAAAACGGCAGATGGAAAAGCTTCCCATGTGCGTGCGAGTTTGAAGGTGCTAGGCGTCGAGGATTGATGCGAAGTGTAGCCTTAGATCCTACCGATATTAGAAATCGTTGGGTTGTCTCTGTAAGTTGGTTTTATAGAAGGTTTTCGTCAAGGTTGCAATTATATTCTGTAAAAAAAATAGTTGAATGTTATGAGTGACAAGAAGAAAATATACGATTGGGAGTTCGGTCTGTTTGAAAGGGCATGGGGCAGGCGGGGCGTAGCTTGCCCTGATTGTGTGAATGAGAGCAATCATAAGGTTTGGAGGCGGTTTCTGGACAGGGCGGTAAGGAAGCTTCTGCGCGCTGAGACGATGGAGACGGAGGAGTTTCGGGAGCTGCTAGAGGAGGTGCGCGAAGAGGAAGCACAGCGTCTGGTCTGGGAAAAGAGGGCCGAAAAGATGGCAGAGGCGAGAAGGCGTAGGAGCTGTATGGCGCGCCCGAAGATAGATTATGTCCCGAAGGGATTGACTGTGGATTTGGAGGAGGCTTACGCTGAGTACTTCAAGCAGGAGGTGGAGTTTCGGCCTGAGAACAAGGAGGATTTCTTGTATATGCTGCGGCTGCTGGAGCGCTGGGAGAAGAAGTCGGTGCCGGCTGTGTTGGCGAAGGGGAGGCCTGACGCTGCGTATGCCATTGCCATGGGGCTGTGTGAGCATCTGGCGTTGCTGATCGAGCGGGAGGATATGGGGGTGTATCTGGAGGCGTATAAGCAGCGGATCGGCAAACTGGTCTATGCGGGCTTTGCGGCCTTGGCGGAGAGCGTCAGGGCATGGAACCACGAGGAGAAACGGAAGGTGGTGGTTGCTTATATCGGTAGGAGCATGGAGCGGTTTGACGGGTATGGGCGGATGAGGAACAGGTTGTCTGCGTTGATACCTATGGAGCCGCTGAAGGGTGAACCTGTGGCGGTGGTGCGGGAAATGAGCGTCGCAGAGGAGCGGGCTGCGCGTGAGGCTGAGCAGAGGCGCTTGGCGGTGGAGCGACAGAGGCGGGAGGCTGAGAAGGAGGCTCGGTCGCTGATACCATTGAACAGGGAGTATGAGGAGAAGGTCTTCAACAGTAGGAATGTGGATTGGGACTGTCATGTTATCTGGCAGCTGATGCTGAAGGAGAATAGAAAAATAGAGAGGTTGCTTGCCGCTGGGGAATACCAAACGGGTGCGCTGCGGTTTCTGCAGTTGACGAAGTCGATGTGCAGGCACTTTGTGATGGATAGGCACTGGGAGTATTTTGACGACATGTATAGTCCGGAGTATGCCATCGAGGACTTAGTAGAGGCGTTTGAGAAACTGGCGAAGGAGGGGCGGTTGCCGGAAGAAGTGAATCGGTATATCCATGAGGCGTGGAAGGAGATAGAGGAAACGGAGTGTTGCGCGGACTATGGTGTGCCGAGAGAATCGCTGCCGTTTTGAGGATATGAGCCTGTTCTGCAGAGAAGCGGGTCTTGCCATCTGGTACCGTTTGTGGTGCGTGATGGCAAGACCCGCTTTGGGTTTTCGACAGAGCAGCTGGTGCTTCTCTGGCATGGGGTGGGCGATAGGGCTGGCGGCACTTTATAGCAATGGAGTCATATATATTGGCAGTAGCAACACATTCTCGTCTTTATGAAAATCCTTCGTATAAAGTAGATATGGCTGACTTATTCTGTCTGAATATTTAAGACAGAAAGCATCTAACGATGCATGAGTCTTATATCCAGACGATTTTACTTCAATAGGGCAAAGTTTGTTGCCTCTTGACAAGAGAAAGTCAACTTCATAAGAATGGGTATCATCTTTAGGAAAAGTATAGTAAAACAGTTTGTTGCCTGAAGCATGAAGCATTTGCGCAATCAAATTTTCATATACATATCCCAGGTTGGCAGACAATTTATCATTTAGCAGTTTCTGGTATATGATATTTTCCGTAAAATCCTTATCCCAAAATGCTAATGTCACAAACAAACCTGTATCACTTATATATAACTTGTATTTTCCATAATCAGCTGTCAATGACATGCCAACATTGGGATCATCCGCATGATAAGCCACGTTTACAGTCTTACTGTCTTCCAAGCAAAGAATCATCTCGTCGATTTTGTCAGCTCCCATTTTCCCAACTACAGGTGTTGGTTGGTAGCGCAACAGATTACGACTCAACTGTGACGGTATAGCCATAAACAACTTTGAAATTTTCCCAGTAGGGTCTATCTTCCTGAAATCGTCTGCATATAGTTGTATAATCTGTCGCTTCACCATATCAACATGTTGCAAATTGTTTGTGTCTAAATAGGCATTGATTGCCTGTGGCATTCCTCCAATCAACATATACAACCTCAATTCGCGCATCTTTTGACGATTTAAGCTATCGCCTAATGACATCTTTCTTTCAAAGAATTTTCGCATCAGAGGCATAGTTGTATCATCATTCATTGCCCATCTGAATTCTTCATAATCCAATGGGAACATTTCAAGTCGATATTCTTCACTGGGTATGCTGATATCCTTGGTGTTCTTACGGATACTAATAAGGGATCCTGTTTCAATATAATCATATCTACCATCTTTGATTAGATATTTGATTGCCTGGCGAGCCTTTGGACATTGCTGCACTTCATCAAAGATAATCACAGATTCTCTTTCATACAATGTGGTCTTATAAATATTCTGCAAGTACAGAAAAATATAATCCATGTCCATCAAATCATCGAACAGTCCCTTTACTCCTTTCGAGGCTTCATTAAAGTCTATCAAAATGTATGAGCGATATTCTTTTTTAGCGAATTCTTCCACAATAGTAGACTTTCCTATACGTCTCGCTCCCTCTATAAGCAATGCTGTTTTGCCTTTAGAGGTCTCTTTCCATTCCTTTAGTTTGGAATAGATTTTACGCTTGAATAATACTTCTGCCATAATTCCCTTTTTGCCCGCAAAATTACATGAAAAAAGCCTAATACCAAAATTTATTTTGCCCAAATACTGCCTAATACCAAAATCTTTGGCGGCAAAATACGGCCTGACACCAAAATCTTTGGTGGCAAAATACGGTCTGATACCAAAATCTGGCGGCTGGAATGATAGCGTTTGCTATGAGCAGATGATTTGTGCAAAGTCGGTGATATCGCCATGAATGCTTGCTTTTTCAAGTGCTGCCATGTATGACTGTCTTTCTTCAACTGTGATAATCCTCCACGGGTGACCACTTGTGACGAGCATCGCGTTCATGATAAATCTGGCTGTGCGACCGTTTCCGTCCAAGTAAGGATGGATATACACGAAGAAAAAATGGCCTAATACGGCTCTGACGATCGCGTCTTCCTCTGATTCCATGAGTTCGGCGAGCGCAGACGTGGCGTCTCTGAGGGCTTCTGGTGGAAGAGGCGTGTGCTTGGAACCTTGAATATACACTTGATGGGATCGATAGCCTACAAGGTCTGAGGGTTTGATAATGCCGGCAGTAATGCAAGGCTGGAACATTTCAAAGTGCCATTTGTCAAAGTCTCTGCTGACGATATTGCCGGCATTGGCTCCTTGAAGGATTGCCTTGACACTCTCTTTGACCTGTTGGAATGCCTGGTAATAGCCTCGTGCTGCTAAAGCGTTCTTGCGATCTGCATCAATCTTGTCGTCTTCCGGATTCCACTCGCCAGAGCGAACGCGTTCGATAAGTCCTTCTGTAACCCGATAGCCTTCAATGGATAACGAATGGTAACTGTCGCGTATATAGTTGTCATCCATGTTGCTTAGTATTGCCTCTGTGGTTTGGCTTTGTGTGGGGGCAATGAGTGGAAGGTCGAGTATTTGCTTTCTCATCTTCTGCCACATCAGCCTGATCCTGATGGCATGGGGTGAAGTGTTCCTACTTGTTCCTGATAGGCTGGGCGTCGTGTCTTCAAATGGATCCTCTGGGCGTAACTCGTGGCCAAGTCTCTTCATGAATTGTAGAATAGTTTCTGCAACGTCAGTTCGCCCGATGTTTCTGAAAGCACCAACAAGTCTTGAGGCTCTGGAAGAGTTTCCTCCGTCGGCCACCACTTTGAGGATTTCATCAGCTCCGCCAACCAGAGACAAACAGGTCCGGGCATTGACTGAGTTTCTGCTGAAATATGTTGGTGTACAGAAAACCAAAGCTTCTGCCAAAGGGTAGAGCCTTAATCCATATCTTTGCTCAACTACAATATGTGCTGGCATTGTTGCTGTGATGTCCAGCATCGAGTCACCATGCTTCAAACTTACAATATTGTTGCTTGCCTTTGATGAACGGATTATCAATTGAGTAGGGGCTACTGTCTCTCCGGCATAGAAATCAAGTGATTCATCTGGAGTAAGACACCAGTTGTCTCCGAAACGGTTGTTGGAATATGCTACTATGAATTTCCAATAGGAAGCATACCACACGGTTGTGTCTCCTTCCATCCCTGGCATGGTAGGCATATACCATCCTTTGATTACTTGTTCTAAGTAACCATTATCTATAAGACGCTTTGTATGTGTCTCGCCCAAGGTCTTCATGCCCTGAATGATGTCACTGTTGTTCTCGTCCTGATATTTCTTGAGTACGCTCAGTGAATCTGCTAACTTTTCTTGAATACTTGCCATTCTTTCAACTTTAATCTGCCCATTAGTATGTACATGATGGGTGTCTATTAGTAAATACCTAGTGCAGGGTTATTAGTAAATACCCAGTGCGGTGTTATTAGTATTTACACGGTGCAAAGCTATTAGTTTTTATCCGGATTTGCAAGGTTTTGGGGCAATAAAAAAGAATCACATTCTTTTTGTATTGTCTTCGATTTGCACTATCTTTGGATAAGATAGGCTGCATCTCAACAATAAAAAAGAATCACATTCTTTTTGTATTGTCTTCGATTTGCACTATCTTTGCAAACTAAAAGGGTTTGCGTATGAAGTATCCCATCGGCATACAGGATTTTAAGAGTATTGTTGACGGCGGTTTTGTCTATGTGGACAAGACGGCCTTGCTGCACAAGATGGTGACGGAGGGTAAGATTTACTTTCTGAGCCGTCCTCGTCGGTTTGGCAAGAGCTTGCTCGTCTCTACGCTGAAGTATTATTTCGGTGGGGAACGGGAGTTGTTTCGTGGTCTGGCCATCGAGGACTTGGAGCAGGAGTGGGAGCAATATCCTGTATTCCATATCGACTTCAATAGTACGAACTATACGAAGGGTGGGGACACGCTGCCCAAACTGATTCGGGGCATCATAGAGGAATGGGAGAAGCTGTATGGCTACGAGGGAAATCCCAACTTCGATGATGGCAAGCGCTTTGTCGATCTGCTCGCCCATGTGCACAGGGTGACGGGCAAGCAGTGTGTGGTGCTTATTGATGAGTATGACAAGCCGCTGCTCGATGTGCTCGACTCGGGAAGGACGGAAGTAGTAGGCAATGGCAGGGAGGTGCTGGTAGAAGACATCAACCGCGAGACGCTCAAGGGTTTCTACTCTGCCTTCAAGGCTGCAGATCAAGACTTGCGCTTCGTGCTGCTCACGGGTGTGACGAAGTTTTCGCAGGTGAGTGTGTTCAGCGGTTTCAACCAGCCGGAGGATATCAGTATGAGTGCGGCCTATGAGGCGGTCTGCGGTATCACGGAGGCGGAACTGGAGGGGACGTTTCATGACGAGATGGACGCCATGGCGGACGAGATGGGGGTGAGCCCCGAGGAGGTGCGCTTGTTGCTGAAGCGGCATTATGACGGCTATCATTTCAGTAAGCGGAAGACGGATATCTTCAATCCCTTTAGTCTGCTCAATGCGCTTAGCGTAAGGGATATCCAGGATTATTGGTTTCGCACGGGTACGCCCAGTTACCTGGTCCGCCTGCTCCACCATACGGATGAGAATCTCAACGAACTGACGGGGAAGTATTACGACACCTCGGATTTTATCGACTACAGAGCGGACGTGGAGCGCCCGTTGCCCATGATCTATCAGAGCGGTTATCTGACCATCAAGGACTACGACCGCTTCTCCAACTCCTACCTGCTCGATCTGCCTAACAACGAGGTGAAAAAGGGTTTCCTCACGCTGATTGCCTCCAACTATCTCGGCACGAAGGAGTCGGCGAACACCTTGGCGATACAACTGACGCGTGCTCTCTTGCGCGATGACCTCGACACATGGCGCAAGAGCCTGACGGCCTTCTTTGCCAGCATTCCTTACTCGATGCGTCGGAAGGACATGGAGACGGAGAAAGAACGCTATTTCCATTATACCTTCTACCTTATCTTCCGCATCCTCAGTACTTACCTCGTGCTTACGGAGAAGCAGCAGAGCGAGGGCCGGGCCGACTGCATCGTCGAGACGCCCATGGGCGTGTATATCTTTGAGTTTAAGCTCGACGGCACGGCGGACGACGCCTTGTGCCAAATAGAGGAGAAGGGGTATGCGCGCCCCTATGAGGCCGACTCCCGTCCCGTCCATCGCGTGGGCGTCAGTTTCTCGTCGCGGACGGGAACGATTGATGACTGGAAGGAGGCGTAGGCAGCGCATGGAAATAAAGTCAGCGAATAGTCACATTAATACTGTTAGAACATCATGAGCACCATGAAAAAGGTACCTATAGAGAAGAAAGAAGAACAATCTCCAGTGGAAGCCTCAATCCCTGAAAAGGGCGGGGGCAAAAGGCGAGGGAAGGCGACAGCCCAAGGCGCCAAGAAGACGAAGGGCCGGCGCAAGCGAGCCAAGGTGGTGATGCCGAAAATAAACAATATGCAGAAGCCTGCGGGCATGAAGCTCGAGGAGTGGCAGATCGCGTTGCGAAAGCTGCAGGCCGAGAAGGAGACCTTTGCCATACGGATGGTGGACGAACAGTATGCTCCGGGAGAGTTTCGGGTGGTCAATGCGGCTACGAGAAACGAATACAAGGTGGTATATCGGGGGAAGGACAGCCTGTGGAACTACTGCTCCTGCTATGACTTCAAGACTTCGCAGCTCGGCACTTGTAAGCACATGGAGGCCGTGAAACTCTGGGTGAGGAAGAAGCGCAAGAAGGTGCAGGTGGCAGAGCCCGACTATAGTTCGGTCTATATCGACTATAAAGGGCCGCGCAGGGTGAAGATACGCATCGGCGACCATGGCCGGGAGATGCTGGAGCGATTGGCGAAAGACTATTTTGACGAGTCGGGTGTGCTTCGCGAGGATGCCTATGCCCGCTTTGACGTGTTCGTTCAGGCTGCCAAAGCCATTGCTCCCGACTTTCGCTGCTATGACGACGCCCTCGATTATGTCCTGGAGCGGCGTGACCGAATCAAGCGTTGCCGGTTGTTGGAGGAAAAATACACGGACGAATATCTTGACCAAATGCTCACCGTGCCGCTCTATCCCTACCAAAAGGAGGGGACGCGCTTCGCCGTGCGTGCCGGCAAGGCCATCATTGCCGACGAGATGGGACTGGGCAAGACGTTGCAGGCCATCGCCTCGGCAGAGGTCTATCTGCGTGAGGGCATGGCTGAGCAGGTGCTGGTGGTCTGTCCCACGTCGCTGAAATACCAGTGGAAGCGGGAGATAGAACGATTCACAGGCGGTGACAGGGTAGAGAGTAGTGGGAAAGGCGTGGAGGACGGCTTGACCATTCCGAAGGTGGTGGTCGTAGAGGGCACTCCTGCTAAGCGCGCCAAACTGTATAAGGCGTCCGCACCCTACAAGATTGTCTCTTACCACACGATGAGCAACGACGTCAGACACCTGGGCAAGTTGGATACCGACGTGTTGATCATGGACGAGATACAGCGGCTGAAGAATTGGGACACGCTGATCTCCCGTGCCGCCCGCAAGATAGCGTCGCGCTATGCGGTCTTGCTGTCTGGCACGCCGATGGAGAACAAGTTGGAGGAGCTCTATGCCAACATGGAACTGGTGGACCAGTTTTGTCTCGGACCTTACTACCAGTTTCGCGATCAGCACATCCTGCTCCATCCCGAGACGGGTGGTATCATGGGCTATAAGGATCTCAACGCCATTGGCGAGGCCGTCAGCAACCGACTGTTGCGGAGGACGAAGAAAGGCGTGCGCCTGCAGTTGCCCAAGCGGAGCGACCAGTTTGTGCTGGTCCCGATGACTCAACGCCAGGACGATCTCCACTCGGAGTTTAAGTGGGACTTGTTGGTAATCCTGAACAAGTATCGCAAATACCACTACATGACGGAGCAGGACAGGCTGCGCGTGCTCAAGTTGCTGGGTCAGATGCGGATGGTGGCCGACAGCACCTTTATCTTGGAACAAAATCTCACGACGCGTAGTGATGTCAAGATAGCGGAGGTGATGAACCTGCTGGACAATGTCTTGGAGAGTGGGGACGAGAAGGTGGTCGTCTTCAGCGAATGGGAGCGCATGACCCGTCTGGTGGCGATGGAACTGGACAAGCGGGGCATACGCTATGAGTATCTCAATGGGCGAGTGCCGTCGAAAAGGCGCGGGGAACTGGTAGATGATTTCACAACGCTTCCCGAGAGTCGGGTGTTTCTTTCCACTGATGCTGGATCTACGGGTCTCAACCTCCAGGTGGCGAGCACACTCATCAACATGGATTTGCCATGGAATCCTGCTGTCCTTGAACAGCGCATTGCCCGTATCTTCCGTCTCGGACAGGAGAAGCCCGTGCAGATCATCAACCTTGTCTCGAAAGGTTCTATCGAGGAGGGTATGATCAACAAACTGCGATTTAAGAAGTCGATGTTTGAGGGAGTCTTGGACGGCGGTGCAGACACCGTATTTGTCGATGAGAGCAAGTTTAAGAAACTCATGGACGACCTCGCAGTTGTCATGGAGGCAACGCCAGACGCTCCCGAGGTGGAGTATGTGGACGAAGAGGTGGAGCAAGAGCAGAAGGGGAAGACGTCTGTGGAGGCCTCTTTGGACGAAGCGCTCGCTGACGCATCGGAGGCAGACGATGAATCTTCTGTAGATCAGGGATCGTTTGTGGATCATGAGCCTTCAGTAGACCATGAGCCTTCAGTAGCGCATGGGTCTTCGGTAGGGCATGAATCTTTAGCAACCCACCAGTCTTCCGAGGGGCAGCTTCCTTCAGCAGACCATGGGGCTATTGCAGACCAGGAGCCTCCTGCGAGTCACGATCCTTCTCAAGGACAGGCGGCAACGAAGGCACAGGACGGTGCGCAGAAACGGCCTTCCAGCCATCATGCTTCGCCCCATCCCCAGCAATTAGTCAGTCAGGGTGTTTCCTTCTTTAGTGGACTGGCCGAAACACTCAAGTCGGCTGAGGCCACTCAGCAGTTGGTCGATAGCATCGTGGAGACCGACAAGGAGACGGGTGAGGCCCACCTGAAGATACCCGTCGGTAGCAAGGACACCGTCATGCAGATGCTCACGCTGTTTGGCAAACTGATGAACAAGTAGCGATTGCGATGTAACGAAATCGGGACGCTCCGCATAGGCTGTTTCTTCGGGATGCTTTCGGGAAGTCTTCGGGATGATGTCAGAATGATTTTGGGATATTGCCCTTGAAATAATCATCGGCCATTGGAAATGAGAAATGATTTCCAATGGCCGATCGTTTTTTATCTGGACCCTCAGCCGTCCGACGGGGGCGGGTGTTGAGGGTGGCAGGAGGCTACAGGGAATAGAACTCCGTGAAGGCACGGACGCAGTACTCATGGTCGGCTACGCTGCCTGTCTCGCGGCAACTGTGCATGCCGAGGATGGCATTGCCCATATCGACACCACGCAGGGGGACCGTGGAGGCCAGGATGTTGCCCAGGGTGCTACCGCCTGCCACATCGCTGTGGTTGACGAAGCGCTGGCAGGGCACACCCGCCTTGCGGCAGATCTCGGCGAAGATGGCAGCAGAGACGGCGTCGCTGGCATACTTCTGGGAGGCGTTGAACTTGATGGCGGGACCTCCACCGAGCATGGGGTGGTTGGTCGGGTCGTACTTCTCGGCGTAGTTGGGATGGAAAGCGTGGGCATTGTCGGCAGAGATCATGAAGGCGCGCTCCACCGCCTGCCAGTAGGCTTCCTCCGTGCCACTCTGCTGACGGGCAATACGCATCAGCATCGAAGCCAGGAAGGGGCTGCCAGCACCCTGCTTGGTCTGCGATCCCGTCTCCTCGTTGTCGAAGATGGCGAGCACCTGGGTGGTGTCGCTCTCGGGAGCTGCAATCAGAGCCTCGAGTCCAGCAAAGCACATCGACAGGTCGTCGAGGCGGCCCGAGGAGATAAACTCGTCGTGGACGCCGAAGGTGCAGGCGGGCTGCGTGTCGGCCAGGTAGAGGTCGAAGTCGAGGATGTCCTCGTGGCTGACGGGGCGCTGCTTGCTGAGTTCCTCGACAATGACGTTCATCAGCAGGTTGCCCTGCTCCAGTTCGTCGTTGATCAATCCCAGGAGGGGAAGCATATCCTTCTGCTTGCTCAGTTTCACGCCGTCGTTGACCTGGCGGTTGAAGTGGATGGCGAGGTTGCTGATCTGGAGCAGCGGACGACGGACGTGCATCAGCATCGTCTCAGGCGACATGGCATCCTTGCCGCGCACGATGACGCGGCCAGCGAGCGTCAGCGGACGGTCGAACCACGTAGAGAGGATCGGGCCACCATAGACCTCGGTGTTCAGACGCACCAGGCCGCCCTCACCCGTCATCTCGGCATGGGGCTTCACGCGGAACGTGGGGGAGTCGCTATGGGCGCAAATCATGTGGAATCCCGTCTCGGCCAGCGGTTTGCGACCCAGGCGGAAGGCATAGACCGAAGAGTCGTTCTTCGTCACATAGACCTTGTCGCCAGCCTTCAGTTCGCCAAGGGGCTGCTGAGGGTCAAGGCGGCGGTAGCCGTTCTGCTCGAGTTCACAGGCTATGTTGCGCGCGGCGAGGAAATTGACGGGCGACGCATCCAGAAATTTCAATAAGCGATTGATCATAAATCGGTTGTTTAAGATGAGTAAATATTTCGGCCACAAACTTACACAAAATTTCTGAGATACCCATCATCAGACGGCAAAAAAATCATACTTCCCCCGTGGCTTTTCTCCATTTACTGAGGTTTGCGGATAGGCATCTAGGCAAAAAGCTGCGCATTTGCAGCGTGAACCCTCCTTTTCTTTGGTCGTGTCGGCTTTTATTGCTAAATTTGCACCTACACAATCACCAATAGAAATAAGGAACAAGCAGATCATGATAAGAGAGAAGACTCCCGATGTGGCTTTCCAGTTGCTGCCCGAGTGGGCAGAGCAGGAGGCCGTCGTGCTGGTGTGGCCCGACGAGCAGACCGACTGGGCCTATATCCTCGACGAGATACGCCAGACCTATGTCGAGTTTATTGAGGCCATTGCCCGGTATGAGGCCGTGTGGCTCGTGGCGCGCGATACGGCGGCGGCACGCGCGTGGTTGGCAGGTCGGCTGAGCGATCGTGCGCTGGAGGCGATACGCTGGATAGAGACCGAATACAACGACACATGGGCGCGCGACACGATGCCGCTGACGCTCTCCGACGGCAGGGGACGGCTGCGGATGATGGACTTCCGCTTCAATGGCTGGGGCGAGAAGTTTGTCAGCGACCAGGACAACCAGCTGGGGCGCGTGCTCCAGGGAAAGGGAGTCTTCCGCTGTCCGATGGACCATTGGGACGACTTCGTGCTGGAGGGAGGATCGGTTGAGGCAGATGGCGAGGGCCATCTCTTCACGACCTCGGTCTGTCTGTTGGCCCCTCATCGCAACCTGCCCCTCACGCAGGACGACCTGGACGAACGGCTTCGACAGGCTTTCGGCGTGGATCGGGTCTATTGGATCGGTCATGGATCTTTGAAGGGCGACGATACCGACGGCCATATCGACACCCTGGTGCGTTGTGCGCCAGGCCATACGCTGCTCTATGTGGGTTGCGACGATGAGGCCGATCCGCAGTATGCCGACCTGCAGGCCATGGAGGCCGACCTGCAGGCCATCAATCGCGAGGCCGAAGTGGCCTACCGACTGCTGCGTTTGCCGATGCCCGATGCCATCCTCGACGAGGAGGGGAATCGCTTGCCAGCCACTTATGCCAATTTCCTGATCGTCAACGGGGCAGTCATCGTGCCTACCTACGACCAGCCACACCACGACGCCGAGGCGCTGCGTGTGGTTGGCGAGGCCTTCCCCAAGCATGAGGTGGTGGGAGTGGATGCGCGGGCTGTCATCCAGCAGCACGGATCGCTCCACTGCCTGACCATGCAGATCCCCGTAGGCGTGGGCCAAGGAGGGGAATAAACCGAAGGGGCTGGGGCGGAGGGAAAGCCCCGTTGGCCCTCATATCATAGAATATATCACAAGACTCACAATGAAAATAGGAATCGTACAACAACACAATACCGCCGACGTGGCGGACAACATGCGCCGTCTGGCTGCCTCCGTGGAGCAACTGGCCCAGGAGGGGGCGCAACTCGTCGTACTGCAGGAGTTGCACAACTCGCTCTACTTCTGCCAGACGGAGGACGTAGCCAACTTCGACTTGGCGGAGCCGATCCCCGGTCCATCGACCCAGTTTTATGGTGATCTGGCGAAACGTCTGGGCGTCGTCATCGTCACGTCGCTCTTTGAGCGCCGCTCGGCAGGCCTCTATCACAACACGGCCGTGGTGATAGAGCGCGACGGAACCATCGCAGGCAAGTATCGCAAGATGCACATCCCCGACGATCCAGCCTACTATGAGAAGTTTTACTTTACTCCTGGCGACCTCGGTTTCCGCCCCATCGACACGAGTGTGGGCCGCTTGGGTGTGCTGGTCTGCTGGGACCAGTGGTATCCGGAGGCAGCGCGCCTGATGGCCTTGCAGGGGGCAGAGATTCTGATCTATCCGACGGCCATCGGCTATGAACCCTCCGACGTGGAGGAGGAGCAGCAGCGCCAGCGCACGGCGTGGACCACCGTGATGCGCGGCCATGCTGTGGCCAACGGACTTCCTGTCGTCGCTGTCAACAGGGTGGGCTTCGAGCCTTCGCCCGTAGGCAAGACGGAGGGACAGGCCTGCTCGGGTGGCATCCAGTTTTGGGGATCCAGTTTTGTGGCTGGGCCTCAAGGCGAACTCCTCTGGCAGGGGTCGGACAGCGAGGAGGCATTGCGCCTGTTCGACATCGACCTCAAGCATAGCGAGAATGTGCGCCGCTGGTGGCCCTTCCTGCGCGACCGCCGCATCGACGCCTATGAAAAAATCACCCGCCGCTTCATCGACTGACGCGTGCAATACTTCTTTACCATCACTTGACCATTGCTAAGGTTATGAAAAGAAATACTATCCTGGCGGCGCTGACCGCCGTATCGCTCTCTGCTGCCGTCACTCCCGTCGGCGCACAGCAACTGTTGCCGCAGCCGAAGCAGGCCGTCTTTGGCAAGGGCACTTTCAATCCGCAAAAGGGTGTCATCCTGATGGAGGAGGCTTCTGGGGCGGGCCACGGCAAGGAGTACTACCGACTCCATATCACGCCCGACACGATGCGGGTGGCCTATGCCGACTCCACGGGCCTCTTCTATGCCACACAGACCATCAGCCAGCTCCGCAAGGGAGACCTGCTGCCCGTCTGCGATATCGAGGACTGGCCGAGCTATGAGTGGCGTGGCTGCATGATCGACATCTCCCGCCATTTCTTCCCGCTGAGTTTTCTGAAGAAGCAGGTGGACGTCCTTGCTCATTACAAGGTCAATCGCCTTCACCTCCACCTCACCGACGCGGGAGGATGGCGCATGCAGATAGACCGCTATCCCGAACTGACGAAGAAGGCGGCATGGCGCACGGAGAGCGACTGGACGAAATGGTGGATCGACAACGACCGCCGCTATATGAGGGAGGGCGATCCCGGGGCCTATGGAGGCTACTATACGAAGGACGAGATGCGCGAACTGGTGGCCTATGCTGCCAAGAAAGGCATCACGGTCGTGCCCGAGATCGAGATGCCGGGACATAGCGAGGAGTTGACCGCGGCTTGTCCCCAACTGAAGTGTGAGGGCAACCAGGAGGCGCAGGGCGACGTGTGTCCGTCGAGCGAGACGACCTACGCCGTGCTCCACAACATCCTCGACGAGGTGATGGAGGTGTTTCCGTCGAAGTGGATCCATATCGGTGGCGACGAGGCAGGCAAGGGTAGCTGGGGATCGTGTCCCAACTGCCAGCGCAAGGCTCGGCTGCTGGGACTCCGTAGCACGGCGGACCTGCAGGGGTATCTCATCCAGCGCATCGCCGCCTATCTCCGGCTGGAGGGCAGGGAGGCCATCGGATGGGACGAGGTGCTCGACGATAGTCTGGCTGCCCACGCGCCTTCGCTCGGCGAGAACGTCAACGTGATGGTATGGCGCGACATCAAGGCGGCTCAGCGGGCCATGCGAAGGGGTCACAACGTGATCCTCTCGCCTGGCGACTACTACCTGGACCGCTACCAGGACGCTCCGCCCACCGAGCCCTTTGCCGGAGGAAGTTATCAGCCACTGCGCAATCTCTGGAACTTTGATCCCGCGCCCTATAGTGGCGATGGCTTCACGGGTCGTGTGCTGGGTGTGCAGGGCAATCTCTGGACGGAGTATATCAAGACGGAGGACTATGCGGAGTATATGCTCTATCCCCGCGAACTGGCCATCGCCGAGGTGGGATGGAGTGGACGTAGCCGCTCCTACGAGGAGCTGAGTGCTGCCGTCGTGGCGCAGTATCCGTGGCTGGCCGCGCAGCATGTCCAGGCTTTCGACCTCAGACGGGAGAAGGGAGACCGCAAGGAGAAGCAGAAGCCCGTGCGCCATCTGGCTGTCGGGGCAGGAGTGACCTATCACCAGCCCTACTCGCAGTCGTATGTGGGACAGGGCGACGGCACGCTGACCGACGGGATGTGTGGCGGATGGTCCTATGGCGACGGCCGTTGGCAGGGATTCATGCAGCGTCGCGACACGACGGTGGCTCCCTTCGACATCACCATCGACCTGGGCGAGGAAAAGCGGTTTAGTACCGTCAGTCTCGACTTCATGCAGAGCGACGGCGCATGGGTGTTCTATCCCAGCCGCGTCACCATCAGCATCTCCAGCGATGGCGACCATTTCGTGCCCGTCTATGACCAGGCGTACACCCGCGAGCGACTCAATGTGGTCGGTACGCGTACGGTGACGTATCAGGGCAAGAAGCAGAAGGCGCGCTTCGTCCGTATCTCCGCCAAGGAGGACAATCCTGGCGAGTGGGTCTTCACGGACGAGGTGAAGGTGTATTGACGCAGGATCGCGGTAGTGGCAGGTCGGCCATTGGAAACGGAAGAAGTCGTTTCCAATGGCCGATTTTCTTTGTGGGGGAGTGGTGAGGGTGGCGCTTGTGTAACGACCGTTAAACTCGCTAAGTGATGTTAAATTATTCTAGGCTCTGTGGTTTAAGCCATAACTTTGCGGCTTCTTTCCAAATAGGTATAACGAATTGATTGTATTCATGGTATGAGTAACTTGAGAAATGGAAGCACTGCCGAGAAGCGCTGCAACCGTATGGGGTGGATTGGAATGCTCGTCACGCTGGGCATTGTCTTTGGCGACATTGGCACGTCGCCTCTCTATGTGATGAAGGCCATCCTCCATGTGGGCCAAAGGGTGGACGAACCAATGATCTTGGGTGCGCTGTCTTGCATCATCTGGACGCTTACCCTGCAGACTACCGTCAAGTATGTCCTCGTGGCCCTGCGGGCGGACAATCATGGCGAGGGAGGCATCCTGGCACTCTACGCCCTGCTGCGTCGCCACAAGAGAAAGTGGATCTATCTGCTGGCCCTTATGGGAGCAAGCACCTTGTTGGCCGACGGCATCATCACGCCTGCCATCACCGTGACCACGGCCATCGAGGGTTTGGAGAGCGTCAGTCCACATCTGCCTGTCCTCCCCATCACCCTGGCCATCATCACCGTCGTCTTCTTCGTGCAGCGCTTCGGCACGGAGAGCATCGGCAAGTCGTTTGGTGGCTTCATGCTGCTGTGGTTTCTCCTGCTGGGTGCGGTCGGCACGATCAGCCTCGTCTCCTATCCGCAGGTGATCCGGGCGCTCAATCCCTATTATGCTCTGCGGCTGCTGGCGACGTCGCCCGAGTGGTTTCTCGTCTTGGGCGCGGTGTTTCTCTGTACTACGGGTGCGGAGGCGCTCTATTCCGACTTGGGACATTGTGGCAGGCGAAACATCACCGTGAGCTGGGCCTTTGTCAAGACGATGCTCATCCTCAACTATCTCGGGCAGGGAGCGTGGATTCTCTGCCATGCCGACGTGGCGGCTTCGGTCAATCCGTTCTATGCCATCATGCCTCAAGGCTTGCTGATCTTCTCCATCGTGATGGCTACAGGGGCAGCCATCGTGGCAAGCCAGGCCCTCATCAGTGGCACGTTCTCCATCTTGAGCGAGGCGATGAACCTCGACTTCTGGCCTCGGATGCGCATCAAGCATCCCACTCATGTCAAGGGCCAGCTGTTTATCCCTGCGGTCAATATGGCCATGTATATCGGTGTGGTGCTGATCCTCCTCCTCTTTCGCGACTCCTCCCACATGGAGGCCGCCTACGGACTTGCCATCACCATCACGATGCTGATGACCACCTTGCTCCTGGGCTTCTACCTGCGCCAAAGGGGCGTGTCGCGCATCCTCTGCATGGTCTTTGTCGGCAGCTACTGTGTCATAGAGGGCATCTTCCTGGCCGCCAACCTCTCCAAGTTTCTTGCTGGAGGATGGTGTACGTTGCTCATCGCGGGCGTTCTTTTCTGCATGATGCTGGTGTGGGTGCGTGCCAAACGTATTCGCCGTCAGCATATCTCCAGCAAGCCGCTGAGTGACTACTATCAGATCATCTCCGATATCAAGGCCGACGATCGCATACCCAAGTATGCCTCCAACCTGGTCTATGTCAATCATACGGGAAAGGAGAGTACCGTGGACGACAAACTGATCTATTCCATCATCAACAAGCAGCCGAAGCGTGCCGACCACTATTGGCTCATCAACCTGGAGTATGTGGATGCGCCCGATACGCTGGAGTATAGTTGCAGCACGCTGGTGGAGGACACGCTCTATAGCGTGACGATGCGTATCGGTTTCCGCATAGAGCCTCGTGTGAGTCTCTATCTGCGCCAGGTCGTCGAGGACTTGGTGGCAGAGGGCAGGGTGGATCTGACCAGTTGCTACCCCTCCTTGCGGCGCTATGGTGTGGCGGGCGACTTCCGCTTCATCATCATCCATCGCGTCTATTATCCCGAAGACTCGTTCGACCGTCGCCACAACCTCTTGATGAGTCTCTATGCGCTCATAGGCAAGATCAGCATCGACGAGCCCAAGGCGCTCGGTCTCGACACCTCGGTCGTGGTGGTGGAGCGCGTGCCCCTGATTCTCTCTCGCAGGGAAGGCCACGTCCGTCGCATTGTCCCAGCCTTGCCCGAGGGGGAATAGGCGGGGCGTGCGGGGCGTTTGCCTTGTCGGTATATGCTTTGGGGGCTGTGCCAAAACCAATGGTTTGACACAGCCCCCAAAAGATAAAGTCGTCAGGTCGTTGCGTGGCGTGAAGAAAGACGCCTCAGCGTCCTACTTCGTCTTGGTGAGCACATACAGTTTGGCCGTCTCTCCCTCGGGCTCGTTGCCCAGCGAGTCGGTCATGACGACGTGCTGGTCGTCCTTCACCTTGTAGTAGGTCTGCTCGCCACTCGACGGGCGTTCGAGCACCAGTACCTTGCCGTCGAGCACGCGCAGCACGCCGCTGGCCTCGTCGTGGCCGTCCTTGCGCTCCAGGTAGTCCTGCGTCAGCTGGTAGGTGCTGTCGGCATGGATGGTGAGCACGGTCTTGATGCCCGGGCAGTCGGCGGCAGGGAGAGTGCCCTCGTAGGTGCCGGCGATGGAGGCCAGGTCCATGCTGTCGATAGAGGCCGTGTCTTGGGCCACGCTGGTGGTGTCGTTGTCCGCGGTGCTTGGTGCGGTCTTCTGGTCTGTACAGGAGGACATCAGCGCCATGGCGGCGAGTCCCCAAATCATCCAATTCTTTTTCATACTTCTCGTTTTGATAACAAACTTTTTTTGTCTATAGAGCGGCATCATCCGCTATGGCTTGCAAAAGTAAGTAAAACTTTTGGCATGGATGAAGAATCTCAGAAAAAACATCATCCCTGTGGATTTTTGGTGAGATAGCGATATTTCCATATTGCCAAATATTTTGCCAACTTTCTGCTAAACCCAATTACTCCTCATGCCATTATGAATTTCATGTGGAACTCACTTGGCCGCATGATGGTCGTTCAGAAACCTGCTCACGTCCTTGACGGCTTCTTCAAAGGCTGTGGGCTGTCCTGGGACTGTTATGAATAGATGGGTGGCGGTGGGATAGACACGGTAGATGGCGGGTCTGCCAAGGTTGTGGAGGCGCTGGACAAGTTCTGCAGTTTGGTCCAGGAGAATGTCGTGGCCTGCCGATATGAATAGCGCAGGCGGTAGCGCTTTCAGTGCGTCGTCATCACACAGGCCTACCGACACGAGCGGGTTGCGTTCCTGACGATTGGCATAGGCTTCGTTGAACGCTTCGAGGAGCTCCGCATCGTTGCCATATCCCTTGGCATACTTTTCCCAAGAGGGAGTCCTCTCGGTGAAGAGTTTGGTCACGGGATAAATCGGTATCACTTTGCTAATGCCCGGCGCTGACATGGCGGTCGCCAATGCCAGGTTGCCCCCAGCACTGTCTCCTCCTACGGCTATCAGCGTGGTGTCGCCTCCCCAGTCGGCCGCATGCTCTTGCAGGTAACGTACTGCCCTTTGACAATCTTCGAGTGCGGCAGGGTAGGGGTGGGTAGGTGCCAGACGATAGTCTAATGCTGCCACCAGGCAGTCGGCCTCCAGGGCTACAGCGGCACAGAACCGCGCGCAACTGTTGATGCTGCCAAAGCACCATCCTCCGCCATGGAGGTAGAGCAGGATGGGGCGCTTGCGGTCAGTCTCATGCTTGGGAGAGAAGAGACAGATGTTCTCTCTCGGATAGAAAGTCTTGACGCCTTCCGGCAAAGTAGGCGGCTGGTTTCGGCTCTGCCTTATCTGCTGTAGTTCGGTGTCATTGCCTTCCATTGCTTTCCTTACGGCCATCATCTGTATATGCTGCAGTCCTGGCTTCATATTGGCCAAGAAAGCCTGCTCCTCCTCCAACATCTTTTGCTGGCGGATCGAGTCGGGACAAGTAGCCCGACAGGTGAGAGTTGACACGAGTATCATGACTGACGATAGAAGTATAAGTGATCCTTTTGTCATTTTCAAATCTTTCTTCTTTTCTTTCTTTTCTTCATCCATTTCTTCATCACCAGGTGAAAGCCGTGGTTGCCACCTTCGTCAATCTTTGTGGATGGTTCACCCTGTGGGTCTGAATGATGTCTGCAAAAGTAAGAATAAAAAATGGAAGCGCAAAAATCAAAGCAACACAATTGACCTGGTGGCAGCCTTTAGTTACCCTCCGTGCCACTCATAAGTTATCATCGAAGTCGGTCTTAAGTTACCATCGGGAAGGTTGTCTTCTTAGCGTCAAAACCAGTGGAATATTCAGGTCAAAGCTATAAGATCTTTAGGGTCAAAACCAGTAGAATATTCAGGATAAAAAACTGGTAGGACACACTTGCGCTGATAGAATCTCCATGCTTTTCGCCCTCTATATGCATAGACGTCGAGCAGCGACTACGAATATAAAGATCGTCAACGAAAACGAATATAAACGTCGTGCAACGACTACGGACATAAACATCGTACAACGAAAACGAAAAACGGAGGACGCAAAGATGGATAGAACAACAGCCGAAAAGGAATGGCTCCGCCGCATCAGTGGCGGAAAGTCAGCGGTTCCCCAGAGGAAGCCGACGAGCGACCAGACGAGCGATCAGTCAAGCAGCAAGCCCAGGCCCAAGCCTCAGCCGACGGCCAAGAAGCATGGCAATGGTTTTGGCGACATTGCCGGCATGGAGGACCTGAAGCAGCGGGTCAAGGAGGGCTTTATCAATGTGCTCCAACATCGTGATCTGGCCGACGCCTACGGCATCCGTCCTCCCTCCATGCTCTTCTATGGGCCTGCGGGATGTGGCAAGACGTTCTTTGCCGAGAAAATGGCTGAGGAGGTTGGCATCCACTTTATCAAGGTCGTCCCGGACGATTTGGCCAGCACCATGGTGCACGGCACGCAGGAGAAGATCGGCGAGGTCTTCAAGAATGCGGAGAGACACGCGCCGGCATTGCTCTTCTTTGACGAGTTTGACGCCATGGTGCCGCGTCGCACAGGAAACGAATACAACCAGCACTACGACAGCGAGGTGAACGAGTTTCTCTGTATGCTCAACCATGCTTCCGACAAAGGGGTCTATGTCCTTGCCGCCACCAACCATCCCGAGCGCATCGACAAGGCGGTGCTGAGGACGGGACGCATTGACGAACTGGTCTATGTGGATTTGCCCGACCACGAGGCCCGCAAGAGTCTGTTTGCCCTGGAACTGGCCAAGTTGCCAAGGGAAGAGGACATAGACATGGACCAGCTTGCCCACCTGACGCAAGGCTTCAACTGCAGCGACATCAACTATATCGTGAAGTCGGCAGCACGCAAGAAGTTCAACGAGGCGATAGGCTGCGGAGAGCATACGCTGCAGAACATCACCCAGAAGCAGCTCGAAGAGATCATCTCCGGGCGCAGCCCCTCGGTCAGCAGTCGCGACCTGCGCGAATACCAGCGCGTCCACAGGGAGTTTTCGCCCAAGGACAAGGGCGGTCAGCCGGCCAGCATCGGATTTCGATAACAACAACGTATAACCCATCAATGTAAACGATTATGAAAGAAAAAATCTTAGAGGCTTTTGCCCGTCTTGGTTTCTGCTTGGAGAAGAGCGACGACGTCGGCTATGAGTTTGAGTATGAGGGCATGACGCTTCTCTATCTGTGCAACGAGGACGACGAAGACTTCCTGACCATTGCGCTCCCAGGCTTCTATGAATACGACGAGGAGAATGTCGCCACATATTGTGCGCTCTCGGAGAAGATCAACGCCTCGCTGAAATATGTCAAGGCGTTCACCCCGGGCCATAGCATGTGGCTCTGCTACGAGCGCGAGCTCTTTGGCGGCGAGGATCTGGAGGCCTTGATCTCTCGGATGATTGCCCATCTGGAGGCCGGCGTGGTCTTCGCCAGCAAGGCGGTGAAGGCCATCGAGGAGCAGTTCGCCGATAGCGATGATACGAGCGAGGGCTGCGAGGAACTGACGGACGACAACGAATCATAACTGGAGAACATTCTTATGGACAAAAGATCAATGGTCATCAGCGTGCTGGAAGACATGGGCTACCAGCCGCGGGTGGATAGCGACGGCGACGTGTTGTTTCGCTTTCAGATGAAGCACCTCTATGTGCTTGCCACCCAGCAGGAGGAAACTCCCTTCCTCGTGGTCATGCTGCCGCAGTTTTACGAGATGAGCGAAGGCGAGGAGATCAAGGTCCTCACCGTCTGCAACAAACTCACGCAAGAGGTGAGGCTGGCAAAGATCTACATAGATACCAACCTCACGGAGGTCACGGCCAGTTGCGAGTTCTTCTATAGCGATGAGGCTTCCCTGCGTATGCAACTGGAGCATTCGTTGGTGATACTGGGCCGGGTACGCTCCGTTTTCCGCCAGGCGCTGGTAGAGTTTGAAGAGTAATTGGGATTATATATATAGTGGTAGGGTGGGTGCGCTTGTCGGGCCCGCCCTATTAACGTTTTCGATATCGGGTGTGCCTTCCGAGGAAGCCTCACGGAAGGCTTTTTACCTGTTATAGGGAAAAGGCAGAGAGACAAAATATGAGCTGGACGGCTGAAACGCCCGCCTGCTTCTCCAATGATATCCTGCGAAACAGATGACCAAGCCCAAGATCGGGTGAAAAGTGCCATCAAATTGGTCGGCAATGAACTTTTAACACTAAGGGTGTTGGTTTCCTCCGAAAAAATGCGTAATTTTGCATCTATGACAGTTGCTCTTTAAATCGTTGCTTCATTGCGTTTTAGCGACTACAAGGATACAACTTGTTATAGCGAAACTGTTGTTTTTATCCCATTATTTGGGGGTGATGCTGAAACTTTAGTATATTTACGACTATGACTGACGAAGAAAGAAAAGAATTCGAAGAGTTCCAGAAATGGAAGGATGAGAAAAAAAAGGAAGAATCTCTTAAACATGGGGAAGCGATAACTCCCTCTGATGATGGCTTGCAAATCAAGGACAAAGATAGTAAGGCAGAGGAGAATAATGCCCATTCTGATAAGTCTGTAGAGGAGAAGAGTACTTATTCTTCCCATTCTGTTTTCTTATACATAGTGCTGTTTATAGGCGTACTTTCTGCATTCTTTATTTCTGCACTTTTGACAATTACCAGTCCAACTTCTTCTACCGATAATGCAGCAGTTGTGGACTCAGGTTATGTAGCTTTAGATTCAGTTTATGTTGACTCGACAAGTGTCCCTACTGAAGGCGTGAAATCAGAATGGCAATACGATACTAACAAGGATAAGATGAGAGGTTCTGCTGATTATATTGCAATTCTCTGCAGTGACTATAATGAGAATGGAGGGGCCTTTTCCGGTGGTGACATGTGTATTGTTGTCCGTAAAGCCAAAAAGTTTGGCGGACTTGATGTGTATTTGAGATTGTCCAGTGATCAGTTTGGCGGCAATGAATATTATGGGAATAACTATGTGACGGTAAAGTTCGACAATAATTCCCTAATGAAGTTTTACTTTGATGAAGGTGCCAACAGCGGTACTGATTTCGCATTTATTCGAAAGAAGTCTGCTTTTTTAAAAGCATTGAAGAAGGCGAAGTCTATTCGCATAGAGGCAACGCTGTTCTCTGCTGGAATACAACAATTTAGCTTCCATGCTGACCATCCTCTCAAGTGGGAGCATTAAGTATAAAGTCATAAGGACCATATAATCGATCAAGAATGAAAAAGAAACAGTATGTGATCTTGCTGGCGGTAGTGCTTATATTGGCACTTGCTTTCTGCGGATACAAGTATTATACCTATTATTATCAAGATGTAGTGACGGACTACTACGGAATAGAATATACTCCACCCGTGGAAAGAGGAGTGTCTCTCTTTGGTAATGTGGAGTATTCTCAACCACAAGTAAAGTTCAAAAAGCTTCCAAAGTATTTAAGCGACTCCTCCGCAATTTCTCATAAAACGGCTGAAGTCCTCTCTGATAGAAAATTCTATGTTGAAGAATACAAGAAAGAAATGGGTGTAGTGCCCAAAACTGATATAGAAAAAGTAAACCAAGGAGCTAGTCTTCAAGCATTGAAAGAGTTGCTTAAAAAACAGTATTTCCTCATTAGTTTCTCCCATCACAGGAATTACGATCCCGAAGACTTCATTCGGTTCGTCAAGAAGAATGGCGTCGATTGGGATAAGATGGAACAGTTCTGTAAAAAGTATGGACTTGATGTTAAGTGCTACCCTATATACTGAAAACGGAGGATATCCCAGCCCTCTCGGCTGACCCACTAAAATGGCTCGAAAAAGTATATTGACTTCGTAGGCCTGCGAAGTTAACTTCATAAAAAGGGGTGAAAATAAGCGCTTGTCGCCACGACAAGCTCGGGGGCAATATAGAGGAAGGGTAGGGGAGGTTTCTCGTCTTGCCTGTTATGAGTTTGACAACTTTGGCTCTCACGCCATCGATAAACATTGGTTTCCAATTAGGAAGCCTCACGGAAGTCAGCCTATTGCTTTCCGTTAAGATGTAATAAGTAGGGTGTGTGCTTGCTGCTGAAAACGGAGGATATCCACCCACCCAAAACGGGGATATCCGTTCACTTTT